>ENA-ORTW01000094-ORTW01000094.1-human-gut-metagenome-genome-assembly--contig:-NODE-94-length-130117-cov-21.371892_pt1 | contig 130117 bp, 105 predicted proteins | sample MGYA00242072_ERZ509193 | MGnify/ENA primary metagenome ERZ509193 (study PRJEB26280, sample SAMEA2338813) | human gut metagenome | biome: human gut; feature: human-associated habitat; material... | reverse complement strand
AAAACTGGGTGTTTGTTTTGCAATCTGCTGATTTTCAGCGTTTGTTGCGGAGAGAGAGGGATTCGAACCCCCGGTGCCTCTCAGCACGACGGTTTTCAAGACCGTTGTAATCGACCACTCTACCATCTCTCCATTGTCTTTGGATTGACAAGCTTTGTGTTCTAAAGCGAGTGCAAAGGTAAGGGGTTTTCATGTAATCTCCAAATTTTTTGGCGACTTTTTTCAAAAAAAGTGTGTTTTTCTTGTTTTTGAGCTGTTTTGACGGCGATTTAAGGAAGATTTGTGGCAGAATATTTATAATTTAAGTTGAGTAAAAGTAGAAAATAATATACGGCCGGAGTCAACATAATGATGAAAAAACAAATGTTTTTTGGTAAGAAAATCAGAAATGAATAAGGAATAAACTGTTTGAAATCAACAAAATTTAGAATTTAAAGTCAACCGAAATCAGGAATGTATATACAAGACAAAAAACAATAAAAGTTTTTGTTAAAAACTCGTCACTCGTCACATCAGAGATTAACACACTGATAATCAATAGGTTATAGTGTGACGAGTTAAAAATGAGACTCGTCACACTAATCATCAGAACCTGCCGAAACGTGAAGATTTTCGGGCAAAAAATGGCGAAAATGGCGGGATGTGATGAGTTTAGAAATCAACTCGTCACATCTTATTTTACTGACATTCAATGAGTTAAGCCGCATTGTGACGAGTGACGAGTTTTCAACAAAACTTTTTTAATATTAAAGTCAACCAATATCAGTAATAGGATTACCAGAAGTCAACTTTTTATAGAAACAAGCAAAAAACATATCAAACGAAATCAGAAAAAATGCGTCATCGACAATAAAACTATATACTTTTAATGAAGAAAACATGAAAAAGAGCAATAAAAGGATATATCTTTGGAGCAAAAGGAACAATAAATTAGAAATATAAGAAAACACTAACCTGTTGCAGAAAGAATATCTTTCAACAAACAAAAGGATGTATCTTAGAAAACAAAAAGACACATATCATATTGCAAAAGGGCACCTTTTAGAAGGCAAAAGGATAGCTTTTAGAACGTAAAAGGATGCCTTTTAGGATGTAAAAGGGCACGTATCACACTGCAAAATGGCATCTTTAGAAGACGTAAAACAAACATGATTAAAGCCTGAAGTTTGGCAACTCTTATGCTGCGACACGGCGAAAATCAATGCTCCATACATACGCACGATATAAAGATGTGATGATTTTATTTGGCATTTCAGCAGGGTTGCACTACCTTTGCAGCATGATTTATCCAAAGACGTTTGAAACTAAGATAGGATTCGATGAAATCCGCACGCTTCTGCGCGAGCGCTGCCTCAGTACACTCGGCAAGGAGAGAATAGACAACATGACATTCTCGAGCGACGCAGAAGTGATAAACGAATGGCTGCAACAGGTGAAAGAGTTCAGACGGCTGCAAGAAGAAGCCGACGACTTTCCGATGCAATATTTTTTCGACGTGCGCGAGTCGGTGGCACGCCTGCGACTTGAAGGCACTCATCTCGACGAGGGCGAACTGTTTGACCTCAGGCGCTCGCTCGAGACGATATGCAACATCGTCAACTATCTTAACCGCACGGACGGCAACGACGACGAGGAAGAAAGGACATACCCCTACCCCGCGCTTCACCGCCTGACGGCAGACATTATAACATTTCCGCAACTGATACAGCGCATCGACCAGATACTCGACAAGTTTGGAAAGGTGAAAGACAGCGCATCGGTCGAGCTGCAGAACATAAGGCGCGAGCTGTCGCGCACCGAAGGCAGCATATCGCGCACGCTATACAGTATACTGCGCTCGGCACAGAGCGAAGGTCTGGTTGACAAGGACGTTACGCCAGCCATACGCGACGGCCGACTGGTGATACCCGTAACGCAGGGACTGAAGCGCAAGATTAAAGGTATAGTACACGACGAGTCGGCATCGGGCAAGACCGTGTTTATTGAGCCTACCGAGGTGGTAGAGGCCAACAACAAGGTGAGAGAGCTTGAAGCCGAGGAGCGACGCGAGATAATACGCATACTGACCGATTTCTCAAAACTTGTACGTCCGCACGTAAAGCCCATACTGGAGTCGTACAGGTTTCTGGCAACGATAGACATGATACGCGCCAAGGCCGAACTGGCACGGCTGATAAAAGGCATTGAGCCGGAAGTCGGGAAGAAGCCCCACATAGACTGGATTCAGGCACGCCACCCGCTGCTGCAGCTGTCGTTAGAAAAGCAGGACAAGAAGGTTGTGCCCCTCGACATAATGCTGACCAAAGACAAGCGCATACTGATAATATCGGGACCTAACGCCGGCGGAAAGTCGGTTTGCCTGAAGACGGCCGGACTGCTGCAATACATGCTTCAGTGCGGACTGTCAATCCCCGTAGGCGACCGCTCGCACACAGGAATATTCAAGAACATACTTATCGACATAGGCGACGAGCAGAGCATAGAGAACGACCTGAGTACATACTCGAGCCACCTCATGAACATGAAGTACATGATGAAGTTTGCCAACAACAGCACGCTGCTGCTCATCGACGAGTTTGGTACGGGCACGGAGCCTCAGATTGGCGGTGCAATAGCCGAAGCCGTGCTGAAGCAGTTCTGCAACAAACAGGCTTACGGAATAATAACCACCCACTATCAGAACCTGAAGCACTTTGCCGAAGACCACGAAGGAGTGGTAAACGGAGCCATGCTATACGACCGCCAGCAGATGAAAGCGCTGTTCCAGCTCTCGATAGGCAACCCCGGAAGCTCGTTTGCAATAGAGATAGCTCGCAAGATAGGACTGCCCGAAGAGGTGATAAAAGACGCGAGCGACATAGTTGGAAGCGACTATATACAGAGCGACAAATATCTGCAGGACATTGTGCGCGACAAACGCTACTGGGAAAACAAGCGACAGAACATTCATCAGCGCGAAAAGACAATGGAGCAGACCATTGCAAAATATGAAAGCGAGGTGAAGGAACTGGAGCAGAGCCGAAAGGACGTGATACGCAAGGCGAAGGAACAGGCCGAAGAACTGCTGCGCGAGAGCAACAAGAAGATTGAGAACGCCATAAGGGAGATACGCGAAAGTCAGGCCGAAAAGGCGGAGACCAAGCGCATAAGGGAAGAACTGAATGCGTTTAAGCAGGAAATCAACGAGGTTGACACTACTGCCAACGACGAGATGATAGCCCGAAAGATAAAACAGATACAGGAGCGCAAGGAGAGAAAGGAGAAGCGCAAGAAGGAGAAGGCCGAGAAGAACAAAGACGCAGCTGCCGCACTGAAAGAGGCCACGCTGAAGAAGAAAGAGAAAGACGCACCGCTGGAAGCCGGCGAGACAGTGCGCATAAAGGGCCTTACATCTGTGGGACGAATAGAAAGCACCGACGGCAAGATGGCAACAGTGATATTCGGCGACATGCGCACCAAGATGCGCGCCGACCGCCTGGAGCGTGCCGAAATGCCAAAAAAGGAGGAGCCGAAGACCTACGCGTCAGTGGGACGACAGACGCGCGAGACGATAGACAACCGCAAGCTGAACTTCAAGCAGGACATAGACGTGCGCGGAATGAGGGGCGACGAAGCCATAAACGCCGTTACATATTTTATCGACGATGCCATACTTGTGGGCATGAGCCGCGTGCGCATTCTGCACGGCACAGGTTCGGGCATACTGCGCCAGCTTATCCGTCAGTATCTGTCAACCGTGCCAAACGTTGTTTCTTACCGCGATGAACACGTGCAGTTTGGCGGTGCCGGAATAACGGTGGTTGACCTTGAATAAACAGACAGACAATAATCTTCACAATATAAAAATGACTGCTGAGCAAATTATAACATTGCTCAGCAGTCATTTTTGTTTATTATCGCTTACCGAAAATATAAAAACAGAGATAAACAATATCACAATTCCGGCACGGATACTCAACTACAAAAAGCACAATCACAATGGGTCAACAAGCCGCATCGTGGGTTATTATGGCGTTATACCTATGCCTTCAGCCGCTTTATAGGTTTGCGACAAACACAGGGGAACCAGCTTTGCTGTCTACCTCGCTGTAAGAGAAGCCCTCAAAATCGAACGACTTCAGCTTGTCGGCATTGTCAATGCGGTTTTGAAGCAGATAGCGCGTCATGGCTCCGCGGCACATCTTGGCGTAAATGACAATAGTCTTAAGCCGTCCGCCCTTGCTGACATAGAATTCCGGGCGAACAACATCAACCTCGCGCGCCACCTTGCGCCAGTTGAACAGTCGCCTCATCTCGCTGCTCGCAAGGTCGACAAGCAGTCCGCCGGAAGCCTTAACCGAATCGATAAGCACATCGGTGAGCAGCGGTTTCCAATAGTCGAACATACTCACACCGTTATCCGGCAGCACCACGTTGCCTTCAAGTCTGTAAGGCTTTATCATGTCGGCGGGGCGCAAAAGGCCATACAAGAACGAAGTTATCCACAGATGCTCCTGTGCATAAGTCTGAACTTCAGGCGTAAAGCCTGGCGCATCAAGATATTTATAAACCACACCCGTATATGCCAAAACAGCCTGAAGCCTTGGTCCTTCGCCAGCAAAGTGCATATACCTCAGCCGGTTCTGCCGCGCAATGTCTGCGTTGCAGTGGAGCATGTCAGCCAGTTCGGCCTCATCATATCCCGCCATCTGCAGTGCGTTGTGCATAGCCTCGCCGGCAAAACGCGGCTCGGTCATAATGCCATAATTGCCGTCATCACTTCCGCGCATATCCTTCGCGCATCCAATAAGAATCTGCATATCTGATATTTTATTTAATTCGACATAAAATAATTTATCCGGCGAGAGTCAGACGATAAGCACCGTCCACCGCACACTCACGCCACAAGTGCCCAATAAAGCAATTATTCTGTCAGTGACTCATATTCGCGCTGCATCTTTTTAGGCATCTTCTTCACCACCTCTTCAACCGAATGAAGTATAAGTTCGCAGATAAGACTGTCGGGCACATCGCTATCGAGAGCCACCGTTATCCAATATTTTTTGTCAGAGTGGCGACCGAAGAATATGCCGTCATATCGCTCCATGAGTTCAGCCGACCGCTCCGTGCTGCACTTCATGTTGGCGATAAAGCAGCCGTCTTTGGGCTCCAGACCGCAATATGTGAACATCTTTCCCATAATTTTATACACAAGGACGTCGCTGCCGAAAGGGAAACATTCTTCAATACCCTTCACTGTAAGGCAAAAATCGCGAAACTGTTCTATGTTCATATCTTCAGAGATAATGTTTATGGCGATGCAAATATAACGATTTTGCCGGTTTAATCCAAACCTGGCATGGCGCAATAACAACTATCAAGAAAACAAAAGCCGCAACCTTATTGGCTGCGGCTCTATGTAGTTGCACGGGAAGAGAGGCTCGAACTCCCGACACTCGGTTTTGGAGACCGATGCTCTACCAACTGAGCTATCCCCGTGTTTGCGGCTGCAAAGGTAATGTCTGTTTTTTAATTCTGCAAATCTTTGATAAATTTATTTCATGCAAAAGCGCATAATTTATGCTGTTTTTGTGCTGCAGACGCCTGCTAAATGCCGTTTTCAAGGCATGTCACACGATTACTTGGCGCAGCATTTTACCAGCATTCAAGTTCCTGCTCGATGTCCTTCATGCTCTCCTTACGGAAGACAGGACTCTTTATGCCCCTTCTCTTCTGATCAAGATAGTCGTCGAGCAGCCTGAAAGCATATTTGCCCAAAAGCAATATTGCCACGAGATTGCAGAGAGCCATCAGGGCCATAGTTACGTCGGCAAGGCTCCACACAAGATTAAGACTTGCCAAAGAGCCGAACATGACCATGCCGACAACCAGAAGACGATAGACAAACACGGGCCACTGGCGCGACGTGAAGAAACGTATGTTGGCCTCGCCGTAATAATAGTTGCCGAGAATGCTGCTGTAAGCGAAGAACAAAGTGGCTATGGCAACATAGACAGTGCCTATGCCGCCCACCTCGTTGGTGAGCGCAGCCTGAGTGAGCTGTATGCCGTCGAGACTGCTGTCTACGCTGTCTTTGCTGAACAGAATGATGAAAGCCGTGCACGAACAGATGAGCAATGTGTCGGTGAACACGCCCAACGCCTGGATGAAGCCCTGCTTTGCGGGATGGGTTACGTGGGCTGTGGCGGCAGCGTTGGGAGCCGAGCCCATGCCCGCCTCGTTGCTGAACAGTCCGCGCTTTATGCCCTGCATAAGTGCCGCGCCCATTCCGCCGCCCAAAGCCTGATGCCAGCCGAAGGCGTTGCCAACAATAAGAGATACGACATCGGGTATGCGGCCAATGTTGGTCAGCACGACAAACAGCGCCAGCAGGATGTAGCCAACGGCCATTATGGGCACTATGACGCTGCTGAACGCCGCTATGCGGTGGATGCCTCCGAAGATGATAAACAGCGTAAGCACCGATATTACGGCGCCCGACAGCACAGGGTCGACGGCAAACGCGCTCTGCAGAGCAGCGCTCATGGTGTTGCTCTGCACCGAATTGAACGCAAAGCCGAACGTTATGGTGATAAGCACCGCAAAAAGGATGCCCATCCATCGCTTTTTAAGTCCTTTCTCCATATAGTAAGCCGGTCCGCCTATATACGAGTGTTTGCCCTTTATCTTGAACAACTGCGCCAATGACGACTCTACAAATGCGCTGCTCGAACCAAGCAAAGCTATAATCCACATCCAGAACACTGCGCCCGGACCGCCCACGGTGATGGCCGTTGCCACTCCGGCAAGGTTGCCTGTGCCGACGCGGCTTGCCAGCGACACGGTGAAAGCCTGAAAAGAAGAGATGTGCTTCTCGTGTCCGTTTATCTTTGCCGTTGAGTCGCCCAGAAGGCGTATCATCTCTCCTATCATGCGAAACTGCACAAACTTAGTCTTGATGCTGAACCATACGGCACAGCCCAGCAGCATTACTACAAGTATGTAAGTCCAGAGAATGTCGTTGGTCTCGTTGATTATCTGTGTGAATAGTTCCATGACGCTTATTGGTTTTGTTTAAGTTTAAAATAAAATATATGCTCTCTGAAAACAGTCTCCACCAGGTCGAAACGGATAAAATCGGCCAAAAGGCTGATTACCTGACGGCGGGGAATATGCGACAGTCTGACACACCGGTTAAGCGTAATCTCGCCATACTTCTCCAAAAGGCGCAAGATGCACTGCTCCCGTTCGTTACATCTTATCATCACATCCTTATGGTCATGCCGCCAAATATCGAGATGCACCGGACTGGCAAGTATCGTTTCGTCCTTAATGCGAATGTATGCCTTAGGTTTCTTGTCCTCGTCAACGGCGTATACGGGCTTATGCTGACTCTCGGCCACGCTGACTTCAAGCACATCCTTGCCGTCGACCTTATATATCTGACTGTCGAGAGTAACCGACGGCCTGCAGTATCGCGTTGCGGCAACTTCTACCATGTATATCTCCTCGGCCGAACGTATGCCGGCGATCTTGCCGTTATCCTTAACGCCCACAAGCAGCCGCCCTCCCTCGGTGTTTGAAAAGGCAGAAAGACTGCGTGCTATCTTGCATGCGTCTGTTATGGCAAACTTAAAGTCCTGATGCACATGCTCGCCTTCGGTAACAAGCTGCAAGATATGGTTTCTGTTCATTTTCATATTCCAGATGCAAAGATACTGAAAATAAGCATACTTCACAAACATACGGCATGGTAAATTACGGCCATCGGCCCCGCAGCAATATATTGACAGACATGAAATAAAGCCGGACGGCAAAGGGCGCAACGGCTGTCGGCATACTGAAAACGTATTACGCAAAATGCTTTCTTTCTGATTTCAGATAACGTCCTGTAGCCGCGATATTCTGAAATAAAAATCATCCGGCCGTGAAAACAGCGCGAAATCGTGTGCAAACGTAAGCGGTTATATCACAAGCTGTTACGCACGCCGCACAGATTTTGTGCAGTTATTTCAGCGTAAAAACAAGCTGAAACCACTGTTTTTGACAGCAAAACAACCTTATTTTTAGCTGCAATATGCCTGAAACGACCATGCAAAAGCATTGCTTTTACAGCATGAAAGCATAACTTTTGCTTCATAACGTAAACATTCTTTATCTGTAAAGCGGATTTTAGTGATTCTGATTTTCTATTTTATCCAAAAACAATGACACAGACCAACTATCATAAAGATACAAAATCTGCGTCATGGCTTTACAAACAACATGCGGAAGCGGCAGCCTATATTTGCTTGACAAAATAATATGAAGTTGGGTATCTTTTATGATAACCACAACTTAATAGTTGTTTAGTTGGATTTACATTGATTATGTTAAAGTTTTCATTGTGTACTTCGATGAATACTGATAGTTTGAATTAATTTCAAGTGAAATAGACAAAATACTGAATGAATCATACAAATTACGAGGCAAATAACATTATTTTACATTTTCTAATATTATATTTGGAAAAGAAGTTGCATATTTGTAAAAAATTTTGAAACACAAGCCTGTGCGGTCGCTTTTGCCGTAGCAGTAATAGTAGGTGCCGTAGCAGTAGTTTGGGCTGTTGTTGTAGAACATTTTGGAGTAGCTAATGCTGTTGGAGCCGTAACGGCTTTAGCATGGAAAGTCGCAGCGACAACAAGCGGAAATAAGAGGAGAAAAAATGGAGCACTTGTGGAAAATCTTATGACCTCTAATACAATAGAGGTATGGAATATCAAATCACAAAATAAAGAAATGGCTTATATTGTTGCTGATGAATTTACAAATGAAACAGTAAATTCACTTATGCAATATATTAGAAATAATTTTCCTGAGGAATGCTCAAAATATGATGAAGATGTTTTACGTAATGCTATTTTGATAAATTTACAAAATGCCGAAATTGAAAAATAATACAAATTTGCTAACGATCTTGTTGGTTGTTGTGCAAATTGGACTTTGTGTTGTGGTCATAATGACACGGCAATACGTGCCTACGCACTGGAACATACACGGAGTTGCAGATGAATATGGAAGCCCTTTTTACACTTTGATACTACCGCTTATAAGTGTTTTAATTTATTTTTTTATGACATTTTTCGAGAAGCATCCACATTATTGCAACTTGCCACAGAAATTTAAAGATAGGCAAAAAGGCTACAGTTTGATAGCAAAACTGGTAGCGTGGTTGAAATTGTTGATCATGATGTTTCTTGCTTTTGTGACTTATGAAGTTTATTGCGGTGGCAGTTTTAACTATTTAATAGCCCTTTTAATTCTGATTACCTCATTTATTGTCATCATTGTATATGCCATCAAGTTGCGTCGGGTATGATGCCAATGCATGGGACTTGGTTATAGGCGTTCTTGAGTAACTTATGGCCAAGTGTGGAGACACCAATGTCAGCATGAGGCTTACCGGTTCAGTGGATATGGGCTTGTCGGAGAAGCATTCGTTCCCGTTCGTGCAGGAAGTGGTGGCAGACGCCAAGGCCACACGGCATAAGGCCAAACATAAAAAAGACAAACGCCACTAAAGGCATTTGTCTGTAAACGTGTAAACATTATCGAGCCTCTTGTCGGATTCGAACCAACGACCCCGAGATTACAAATCACGTGCTCTGGCCAACTGAGCTAAAGAGGCGGGTGGGCAAGCTACTTGTATCGCGCCGCTACAACCAACTACCTTTGCTACGTTCCCGTCCTGGAGGATTCGAAGGGAGCTGGCCGTACAAGACTTACCCGTCTTTGCGGCTGCAAAGGTAATAATAAAGTTTAACAACAAAGCATTTTTGCATCGTCTTTCGTGCTATTTTAACTTATTTTTTGAAATCAGCGATATCTTGCAGCATGCGGAATCGGCACAGGCGACATGCACAATGGCCATATATAAAGGCGGCACGAGGCCGACGGCATAACGCACGCCGACGGCACATCTTTCACATAAAAAAAACAAAAAAACTCATACAGCTAATAATTATATGGTGAAAAATAAGTAATTTTGCACCCGATTATGTTCTCGTGAGGCGTATGGCGCCGGGTGTCAAAGCTGATACGACACCCTATAAAACACCACGCTTCAGACAGACAAACGAAAAAAATCAATTAATCCCCAATAATGACTACACGCGAGGAATACGAACAAATAAAAGCTTACGCGCGCATCGACGGCGCCATAATGGGCGGAATTTGGATATTGAGCTTTGCCTGCTTCATCGGACAGTTTTATGAGCCAATGCTGAACATGGCAGCGATGGCTATAGGCATATCTGCCATTGTTGTATCGGCAATACGCCTAAAGAATTTCCGCGACAATATTCTTGACGGAGTTATATCTTACTGGAAAGCATACGGCTACAGCCTGCTGACATACTTTTACGCATCGCTGCTGATGGCTGCTGCGCAATATATCTACTTTCAGTTTATCGACCACGGCTTCATGCTTGCCCAGTACACGGCCATGACATCAAGCCCCGAGTTTAAGTCGCTCATGACCCTTTACGGTATAAAGGCCGATGAAATGAAGATGACAATGGACACAATAGCAACGCTCCGCCCTATCGACATAGCGCTGCAGTTTCTTACAACCAACCTGTTTCTGGGAATTGTGATAAGCTGGCCGATAGCCGCGCTGCTGAAATCAAAATATAAACGTAAATTCTAAAACACAGATAAGATGGACATATCAGTCGTAATACCATTATACAACGAGGAAGAATCACTACCCGAACTCTACGCATGGATTGAGCGTGTGATGAAGGAACACAATTTCTCTTATGAAGTAATATTCATCAACGACGGCTCTACCGACGGTTCATGGAAGGTGATAAGCCGGCTGAGCGAGGAGCACGAATGCGTGAAGGGCATAAAATTCCGCCGCAACTACGGAAAAAGTCCTGCCCTGTTCTGCGGATTCAAGGAAGCACAGGGCAACGTGGTGATAACAATGGATGCCGACCTGCAGGACTCTCCCGACGAGATACCGGAACTTTACAGAATGATAACCGAAGACGGCTACGACCTTGTTTCGGGATATAAGCAGAAGCGCTACGACCCCCTGTCGAAGACCATCCCCACAAAGCTGTTTAACGCAACGGCACGCAAAATAAGCGGAATAAAAAACCTGCACGACTTCAACTGCGGTCTTAAAGCATACCGCAAGGACGTGGTAAAGAACATCGAGGTATACGGCGAGATGCACCGCTATATCCCATATCTGGCAAAGAATGCCGGATTCGACAGGATTGGCGAAAAAGTGGTCCATCACCAATCGCGCAAATACGGCAAGTCGAAATTCGGCCTCAACCGCTTCTTCAACGGCTATCTCGATCTTATAACATTGTGGTTCCTGAGCAGCTTCGGGCGCAAGCCGATGCACGTGTTCGGCTTCCTCGGCACAATAATGTTCTTCATAGGCTTCATTGCTGCAGCCATTATCGGCATAGACAAGCTGGTGGCGGTGTCAAACGGTCAGCAGATGCGCCTCGTAACCGATACGCCTTACTTCTATATATCGCTGACAATGATGATTATAGGCACACAACTGTTTCTTGCCGGATTCCTCGGCGACCTCATCAGCCGCAACTCTTCAGACAGGAACGACTATCAGATATCTGAAGAAATAAGATGTGGCGAAAACAGAAAATAACACATAGAAAACAACAACGCCACATAAAGCTGCTACAAGAACAAGCATGCCATGACAGGAATTAAGATAAAAACGATAAAGTCGGTCACGACAAAGGCAAGCCGCAAGGCACGCAGACTATTGCGTCCCTCACTGGCAGCACTGCCGCTATACTTCATAACGCTGCTGATAACCACCGCAGCGTGTTCGTCTATCGACTGCCCGCTCAACAGCCTTGTCTACACACAATATCAGCTGATGACGCCCGACGGCAAGGTTGACACACTGGCAGACACGCTAACGATATTCACAAACCGTGTTGACGGCAACGACTCTGTGCTGATAAACCGCAGCGTAAAGACCACCGAATTCTCGCTGCCGATAAGCTATGCGCAGAACCAGGACGTGTTTTTCATAGAGACGAAGGACACTTTATACAAGACTACAAAACTTGACACAGTGACCGTAGAGAAAGAGAACAAGCCCCACTTCGAGTCGGTTGACTGCGCACCGGCATTCTTCCACAAGATAACATCCGTAAGCTGCACGCACAACGCCATCGACTCGATAACAATAAACAATCAGGACGTGAACTATGACACATCGAAGAAACATTTTTTCATATATTTCAAGCATAGCAATTAGCCTGATGCTCCTACTGGCCTCAACGGCCAACGCGCAGGAAAAGAACATGGAGAAGAAAGACAGCGTGCCCCTGTTAAGGGGCTTTGCCGTATCAGTAGACCTGGTCGGACCGGCACAGATGTTTCTTGGCGACTACGGACAGTATGAAGCCGCGCTACGAATAAACCTGCGCGACAAATACTTCCCTGTGTTTGAACTTGGCCTCGGCAAAGCAGACCACGACAACGACGTCACCAAAATATCATACAAGACAAGCGCACCATACGCAAAAATCGGTATCGACTTCAACCTGCTAAAAAACAAGCACGACATATACAGGCTTTATGCCGGCGCAAGATACGCTTTCACTTCGTTTAAATACGACCTGTCGCATCCTGATATCACCGACCCCGTATGGGGAAGCACTGCCGTATATTCAGCGAAAGGCGTGAAATGCAATTACCACTGGATTGAAGCAGTAATAGGAGTAGACGCAAAGATATGGGGACCTCTGCATCTTGGATGGAGCGTAAGGTACAAGAGCAGAATAGCCTACGATGACGGCGAACTGGGCAACTCATGGTATGTGCCCGGATTCGGAAAGACCGGAGGATCTAACATCGGAGGCACGTTCAACGTATCGATAGACATATAAACTTCTGAAAGACAATAGACTAAAACAAGAACAGCGATGAACAGAGAAAAAAGCAAGAAGAAACTGGCCCTGCAGCTGGCTTTTCTCATATTTCTAATCATTGGGACAATAATCATCGTGCGGCAGCAGCGCACAATGCCTTATCAGCACAACACAGGATTCATATTCGGTACGGTGTACAACATCACATACCAAAGCGACAAGAACCTGCAGAAAGAAATTGAGGCAGAGCTGCAGAAGGTTGACACATCGCTGTCTCCGTTCAACAAAAGTTCAATAATATCAAAAGTAAACCGCAACGAGAAGGTTGAAGTGAACAGCATGTTCACAGACGTGTTTAACCTTGCACAAAAAATATCTGAAGAAACAGGCGGAGCATTCGACATAACAGTGGCTCCACTGGTAAACGCATGGGGCTTCGGATTCAAGAACGACACGAAGCCCACGCCAGCGGCAATAGACAGTCTGAAACAGATTATAGGCTACAAGAAAGTAAGGCTTGACGGGAAACAAATAGTAAAGAACGACAAGCGCATAATGCTCGACTGCAGCGCCATTGCCAAAGGCTACGGAAGCGACGCCGTGGCCCGACTGCTGAGGAGCAAAGGCATAGAAAACTTTATGGTAGAAATAGGCGGAGAGATTGTTACACGCGGCATCAACGAGAAAAGACTGCCCTGGAAAATAGGCGTCACCAAGCCCGTTGACGACTCGCTAAACACAAATCAGGAAATACAGACCATACTGAACGTAACCAACAAAGCAATGGCTACAAGCGGAAACTACCGCAACTTCTACTACAAAGACGGCAAGAAATATGCCCACACCATCGACCCCATAACAGGCTATCCTGTACAGCACAACATATTGTCGGCAACTGTTTTGGCCGACAACTGCGCCACGGCCGACGCCTATGCCACAGCCTTCATGGTGATGGGACTTAAAAAGGCAAAAGCCATTCTTGACAGGCATCCCGAACTGATGGTATATTTTATCTATTCAGACAAAAACGGCAAAAACGCCGTATGGTATTCGCCGTCGCTAAAAAACAAGATTGCAGAATAACAACAGCGCATACACATGCACACGGAGCTACAAGAACACCTGCTTGAACTTCCGCTCTTTCAGGGCATGAGCCGGAACGACCTGGAGCAGATACTCTCGGAAACGAAATTCAGGCAACTGTCGTTCGCAAGAGGAAAAGTCATTGTGCATGAAGGCGAAACCTGCAACAAACTCTATTTTCTGGTTAAAGGCCAGATAACAACCACATGCCATTCGGACGACAAGAGCTACTCGATAACCGAAACACTCGCAGCCCCCAACATACTTCAGCCCGAAAGGATTTTCGGACTGATGCAGCGCTATACAAGAACGTTTGCGGCAAAGACAAACTGCGACCTGATATGCCTGGGAAAGAAAGAAGTGATGCTCATGTCTGACAATTACGAAATATTCAGACTAAACCTGCTTAACATCATCTGCACACTGTCGCAACGCTCAGACAGACAGATGTGGAAACTACGTCCGAAAGGCATAAGGCAAAAGATAGCCCGATTCATCGAAGAGAGAAGTCTGAGACCTGCCGGAGAGAAGATTGTAAACATAAAGATGGAGCGGCTCGCTGAAGAGATCAGCGAGAGCCGTCTCAACGTATCGAAAGCTCTGAAAGCCATGAACGACGAAGGGATAATATCGCTCAGAAGGGGTGAATTCTGCGTTCATGCTTTCGAAAGAATGCTCATGTAGGAAGCTTATCAGCCAATTTGATATACAAGCGGCAGACAAAAGCCGACATATAACAAATATTAGCTAAATTTTTCTTCCGTATTATTATTCAGAAGAAAGAAAATTACTACCTTTGTAAACAAAAATTAGGGAAACGTGAGTATGAATGAAGAGAGAATAGAAGAGCAACGCAAAAATCCTTTTTTTGAACAATATAACACGCCGCACGACACCGTGCCATTCGAGAAAATACGCCTTGAAGACTTTGAGGAGGCCTTCATGGAGGGCATACGCCGTGACGACGAACAGATTGAGAAGACTATAAACAATCCTGACAAGCCTACTTTTGACAACACGATAATCAACGTGGACGAAGACAAGGACGGATATTACGACTTGCTGTCGCGCGTGTCAACCGTGTTTTTCAATCTTCTCAGTGCTGAGACCAACGACGAGATGGACGCGCTGGCGCAGAAGCTGCAGCCCATACTGACAAAGCATGCCAACGACGTAAGGCTCAACAAACGCCTGTTTGAGCGCATAAAGGCTGTGCACATGCATCACCGCAAGCTCACGCCTGAAGAAAAGAGACTGCTCGACAACTGCTACGACGGATTTGTACGCAGCGGAGCACTGCTCGACGACGAGGGCAAGGAGAAGCTGCGCAAGCTTACCGAGGAGGCAAGCATGCTGTCGCTGCAGTTCTCTCAGAATCTGCTCAAAGAGAACAAGGCATATACACTGCACATAACTGACGAACAACAGCTCGACGGACTGCCCGACACGGCACGCGAGGCTGCTGCCGTTGCTGCAAAGGAGCGCAATCTTGAAGGCTGGGTGTTTACGCTCGACTTTCCAAGCTACAGTCCGTTCATGACATATTCTACATGCCGCGAACTGCGCAAGCAGATGTATATGGCACGCAACACGGTGTGTACACACGAGAATACAGAAAACAATCTTGAAATATGCAAGCGTCTGGTTAATCTGAGACGCGAGATAGCACAGCTGCTCGGCTTCAAGACATACGCCGAATACGTGCTTAAAAACCGCATGGCAGGAAACGCACGCAACGTGTATAAGCTGCTCGACGACCTCATAGACGCTTACAAGCCTACTGCCGTAAAGGAAGTGAGCGACATCGAAAAACTGGCAAAGAAGACTGAAGGCAAAGACTTCAAGGTGATGCCGTGGGACTTCAGCTATTATTCTCACAAGCTGCAGCTCAAGAAGTTCAACATCGACTCTGAGATGCTTCGCCCGTATTTCGAACTGTCAAAGGTCATTCAGGGCGTGTTCGGCCTTGCCAACAGGCTCTACGGCATAACATTCAAGGAGAACAAAGACATACAGGTTTACCACCCTGACGTGAAAGCCTACGAGGTGTTCGACAAGGACGGCTCTTATCTTGCCGTGTTCTACGCCGACTTCCATCCGCGCAAGGGCAAACAGGGCGGTGCATGGATGACAGAATATCAGGGACAATGGATCGACCGCAAGGGCGAAAACGTAAGGCCTCATGTAAGCGTGGTGATGAACCTGACGAAGCCTACCGACGAGAAGCCGGCACTGCTGACACTGGGCGAAGTTGAGACCTTCCTGCATGAGTTCGGCCACTCGCTTCACGGCATGTTTGCCAACACAAGATTCGAGAGTCTTTCAGGCACCAATGTATGGTGGGACTTCGTAGAGTTGCCGTCACAGTTTATGGAAAACTTCTCTGTTGAGAAAGAATTTCTGCGCACGTTCGCCTTCCACTATAAGACAGGCGAGCCTCTGCCCGACGAGCTGATTGACCGCATTGTGAAGAGCCGCAACTTCATGGCAGCATACGCATGTCTGCGCCAGGTAAGTTTCGGACTTCTCGACATGGCCTACTATACAAAGAAAGAGACGTTCGACGAAGACATCATACCGTTTGAAAAGAAAGCATGGAAGAAAGCCATGGTTACCGAACAGCTGCCCGACACCTGCATGACGGTGCAGTTCAGCCACATCATGGCTGGCGGATACGCTGCCGGCTACTACAGCTACAAATGGGCCGAAGTGCTCGACGCAGACGCCTTCAGCGTGTTCAAGAAGCACGGAATCTTCAATCAGGAGACAGCGCAAAGCTTCCGCGACAACATCCTTTCAAAGGGCGGCACCGAACACCCGATGACTCTCTACAAGCGCTTTAAGGGCAGCGAACCCACAATAGACGCCCTGCTCAAGCGCAACGGCATAAAAAAGCCTTCGAACAAGAAAAAGTAAGAGAAATAACCTATTCTTCACATATAAACACAATGAACAAAGAAGAAAAACAGCGTCTGCTTGACCTGAGATACCTGCGCATGGCACGCATCTGGGCAGAAAACAGCTACTGCCAGCGCCGCAAGGTAGGAGCCCTGGTGGTTAAGGACAAAATGATTATCAGCGACGGCTATAACGGCACGCCGAGCGGCTTTGAGAATGTCTGCGAAGACGACAACAACGTTACAAAGCCCTACGTGCTGCACGCAGAGGCAAACGCCATAACAAAACTGGCGCGAAGCTCCAACAACAGCGACGGATCAACGCTATACGTAACAGCTGCTCCATGCATAGAATGCTCAAAACTGATAATTCAGGCCGGCATTAAGCGTGTAGTATATGGCGAAAGATACAGACTTGAAGACGGCATAAATCTTCTTAAAAGAGCTGACATTGAAGTTATATATCTAAATCCAGACGAACATGAATCCGAATAAATCAAACCGCATGATGCCGTTGCTGATGGCTCTTTGTGTGATTATCGGCATCATAATAGGTACATTCTACGCTAACCACTTTTCAGGCAACCGCCTGAACATAATAAACTCGGGCAGCAACCGCCTGAACAATCTGCTGCACATCATAGACGACCAATATGTTGACGCGGTGAACATCGACTCGCTAGTCGACAAGGCCATACCTCAGATTCTGTCTGACCTCGACCCCCACTCTGTCTACATCAGTGCGAAGGACGTACAGCAGGCCACCGACGACCTGAAAGGCTCGTTCTCGGGCGTGGGCATTGAGTTTGTCATAAGAAACGACACCATACACGTGCAGGGCGTAATAAAGAACGGCCCGGCTGAACAGGCAGGCATCCTTGCCGGCGACAAGATTGTGAGCGTAGACGGAAAGCCTTTCGTAGGCAAGGTCGTAACCAACGAAGAAGCCATGCGACGCCTCAAAGGACCTAAAGACACCAAGGTGAAAATAGGCGTGCAGCGCTACGGACAAAAGAGCATAAAATATTACACTATAACCCGAGGCGACATTCCGCAGAAGAGCGTCAGCGCAACATACATGCTCGACGACAACACGGGCTACATCAAGATAAAGAACTTCGGCGAGAACACTTATCCCGAACTTCTCATCGCCCTGGCACAGCTCTCTCAGGAAGGTTTCAGCAACCTGATAATCGACCTGCGCGACAACACAGGCGGATACCTGAAGTCGGCCGTTCAGATGGCCAACGAGTTCCTGCCCAAGAACCGCCTCATCGTATATACAGAAGGCCGCAAGTCGCCAAGACAAGACTACAAGAGCGACGGGCGCGGAAGCTATCAGAACATCCCGCTGGTAGTGCTGATAAACGAGACATCGGCATCGGCTTCAGAGATTTTTGCCGGAGCCATGCAGGACAACGACAGGGCAACAATCATAGGCCGCCGCTCGTTTGGCAAGGGTCTCGTACAGCAGCAGATCGGTTTCCCCGACGGCTCAATGATACGCTTGACCGTGGCACGCTATTACACACCGTCAGGACGATGCATACAGAAGCCATACGTGATGGGCGACGACAAAGACTATGAGGAAGACCTGCTGGTAAGATATCAGCATGGTGAGTTCTTCTCACAGGACAGCATCAAACACACCGGACCGGCTTATCACACAAGCATTGGCCGCACAGTGTACGGCGGAGGAGGCATAACGCCTGACATCTTCGTTCCTGAAGACACCTTAGGCATAACTTCATACTTCAAGGAGGCAAGCATGAGCGGACTAATACTGCAGTTTGCATTCGTCTATACCGACGACAACCGCCTTAAGCTCAACAACTTCACCGAAATGATGGAGCTTGCCGACTATCTTGTAAAGCAGAACACCGTAGACAAGTTTGCCACCTATGCCGACAAGCACGGACTGCAGCGCCGCAACCTGATGATAAAGAAATCGCACAACCTGCTCGAAAGATACATCAACAGCCGGATTATATACAACATCATGGACGAGGAAGACTGGATTGAATATCTCAATCTTGACGACAACGTGATAAAGGCTGCGCTGAATGTGTTTAAGAACAATGCGGCATTCCCCAAAAAGCCGGAGCCAAAAGACAAGAAAAAGGACGGCAAGACGGCCATGACGGGAACGACAGTGCCATACGTTGACATGAAGATGAATCTAAAAGCATAACCATGGAAAAAAAGGAACTGCGAAAACTCATACGCGAGAGGAAACGGCAATTCACCGGAAAGCAACTGGAAGAATTGTCGCTTCCGATCATGAACAGGCTGCTCGGCATGAGCGAGGTGGCCAATGCCGACACTATATTAATGTACTACTCGCTGCCTGACGAAGTGTTCACTCACGACACAGTGGAACTGCTGGCACGGCAAGGCAAGACAGTGCTGCTGCCAAAGGTAATTGACGGCGAGAACATGGAAATAAGGGTGTATGAAAGCAAGGAAGACCTAGCTGAGGGCAGCTACGGCATAATGGAGCCCAACGGAAAACTCTTCACCGACTACGCCAAGATTACTACTGCTGTTGTGCCCGGCATGAGCTTCGACTCAGACAACAACCGGCTGGGACGCGGAAAGGGGTATTACGACAGATTTCTGAAGAATATTCCACAGGCCTACAAGATAGGCGTATGCTTCGACTTTCAGAAAGAGAAAGAAATTCCTCATGAGGAAAACGACATAAAGATGGACACCGTTATCTGAGAATAACGGTGTCTTTCTTTTTATATAGCAACGCAGAAAATGCATAAAGGCATATTGCTGCCCATAACACAAAACGATGCGGACAAACCGGAAAAAGTTTTTTTGCAGAAACTCGTCACTCGTCACATCTACACATAACAAACTGACAATCAACGATTTAAAGTGTGACGAGTTATGATTTTAAAACGTCACACATGATTATCCGTGACGAGTCGGGATTTCAACTCATCACACTCTAACCACTTAATTATCAGGCAGATGGAAAGGAATGTGACGAGTGACGAGTTTCTGCAAAAAATATTTTCGTGTATTCTCATTCCTCTCCTTCCTGATTTTGGTTGACTTCAAACAGCCGTTTTACTGATTTTAGATGACACAAGCATGCTGCATTTATGGTAAAAGTTGTCTCACCTACAGACATATGCTATAATCAGTTGCCTGAACCCCATTATACCCGAGAAAGGATATGCCTGCATATAAATCACAAAAGAAGGCATATCATAACGCAAAAGGGCACATATCACGATATAAAAGGACACATATTACAACGCAAAAGCATGCCTTTCGCAGATCAAAAGGCATGCTAATGCTAACATGAAGAATAAAAATAATGTTATAAAAATCTATAAACCTTATAAAATGAAAATATGTGATTATTACCTATTGAACTAAACCGCACTCAGGCATCATATCAGTCCTCTCACCCTATCGTCGAAAGCAGAAAGGGCAGCCTTGGCACCCTCGCCCATCGCAATTATAATCTGCTTGTAAGGCACGTCGGTAACGTCGCCGGCAGCATACACGCCTGCTATAGAGGTTCTGCAATAAGCATCTGTCTTTATCTCCTTCCGCGGCGTAAGCTCCAGCTGACCTTCAAACGACTTGCTGTTTGCTGCCAGTCCTATCTGCACAAATATGCCGTCGAGCTCCACGGTCTTCACCTCTTCAGTCTTGCGGTCTTTCACCTCAATGGCCGTCACCTTCTTGCCGTCGCCAATCACTCTCATTGTCTGCATCGACGTGAATATCTCAACATTGTCAAGGCTTCTGGCCTTATCCTGAAGCACAGTGTCGGCACGCAACTCATCTGCAAACTCAAGTACGGTTACCTTTGAACATATTCCGGCAAGGTCTATGGCTGCCTCTATGCCCGAATTGCCTCCGCCGATGACTGCCACATGCCTGCCTTTATAGAACGGACCGTCGCAATGAGGACAGAAAGCCACTCCGCGGCCAATATAGTCGGCCTCACCTTCTACGCCCAGCCGGCGCCAGCTTGCACCTGTTGCTATTATCACTGCCGGCGAAACAAAGCTCTCGCCTCCTGCCGCATGGATATACTTCTGCTTACCGCCCAGTTCGGCTTTCACCACCGTTCTGTTTTCAAACACGTCAATGGCATAATGTCCGAGATGGCTCATCAGGTCGGATGCCAGCTTGTCGCCCGTGGTGTGAGGCACCGAGATAAGGTTCTCTATCCCGACGGTGTCTTTAACCTGACCGCCGACACGCTCGCCTACAACGGCTACACGGAGTCCCTTACGAGCCGAATAGATTGCGGCAGACGCACCGGCTGGTCCTCCGCCAACAACTACAACGTCATAGCTTCGCTCAACAGGCTCGAAGCTGTCGGCAGTCTGAGCAGTGCCGAATTTTTCTTCAAGTTTAGACAGCAATGCCGACAAGTCGCCGCGGCCTACATGGATAAGCTCGTCGCCGGCATAAACAGACGGTACGCCCTGTATGCCGAGACGCTCAACCTCGTCCTGCCACAGTGCCCCGTCGATAACTTCATGACTCACCGACGGATTGAGCAGTGCCACAACATTCAGCGCCTGAACCACGTCAGGACAGTTGGTACATGTAAGCGAGACATAAGTGCGCAGCTTTATATCACCACCGATGGCTCTGATGCGGCGCGCAACAATATCGTCGGGCATGTTCTTTCCCTGTCCGTCGGCATTGAGAACTGCAAGCAGCAGCGATGAGAACTCATGGCCGCCGGGGATGCCACGGAACACGATGCCAGTGTCGGCGCCGTCTTTATATAATGTAAACTCAAGTCTGAGACTATACTCTACGGTCAGTTCAAGCTTCAGCTTGTCTGAACATGAGCAGAAATCCTTCAAGAAGTCGCCAAACTCCTCTGCCTTTGTATGCGCAGCGCCACAAACGGCCTTAATTCCTATTTCAGACTTCAGTCCGCCCAAAAGCGATTTAACCTGATCTAATATACCTTTATCCAACATACCCGTTCTGTTTTTTTCTATAAATTAAAAAATGCTGTCCGTAAAAGTCAAGAAAGGCCGGATTCGTTGACATGTCATATCAGAAAATCCGGCCGAACAATAAAGACTAAATCTTACCAACCAAGTCTATGCTGGGTTTCAGTGTTTCGCTGCCAGCCTTCCATTTAGCCGGACAAACCTCGCCGTCGTGTGTTGCCACAAACTGTGCAGCCTCAACCTTGCGCAAGAGCTCGTCGGCATTACGGCCTATGCTGTTATCTTGTATCTCTGCAATCTTTATAAGTCCTTCCGGGTTCACGAGGAATGTTCCGCGATAAGCCACGCCTTCGTCCTCCTTCATCACACCGAATCCGCGGCAGAGCACGCCTGTGGGGTCGGCAAGCATTGCATATTCAATCTTCTTTATGCTGTCAGAAGCATCGTGCCATGCCTTGTGGACAAAATGTGTATCAGTGCTGACAGAGAACACCTCCACGCCCATCTGCTTCAGCTGTTCATACTTGCCTGCGAGGTCAACGAGCTCGGTAGGACAAACAAAAGTGAAGTCGGCAGGATAGAAGAAGAATAAAGCCCACTTGCCTTTCAAATCCTCGTTGCTAACAGTCTTGAAACTTCCATTCTGAAAAGCCTGTACCTTGAACTCAGGCATCTGTGCATTGATAATTGGTTCCATATTTCTATAAGTTTTTTAAATTGTTATTATTAAATTTCAGCTCTATGTCGTTTTGACAATGCAAAGATAGTTTGCGACACAAAACAAAGCAAACAGATTTTTTCTATTGCATGATAGACAAAACCTATAACGGCCCCGTAAAGCACATACAGACATGTATCTACACCTGCCTGAAACAAGGCAAAACACGCTGCGGCAGGGACTAATCCGCATGCGGCTGCGGAACAGACAAAACGGCATACCCACAAATGATGACAGCACAAAAATATTCGGCTCAAAAATTTATCTTTTCAGAATTTATGTGTATGTTTGCGGCCTGAAGACAAAAAGCAACAGCAACATGACACTACAACAAATGGAATATATCGTGGCCGTCTACAGACTGCGCCACTTTGCCAAGGCAGCCGAATACTGCAAGGTAACGCAACCCACACTTAGCTCCATGATACAAAAGCTTGAAGACGAGCTGGGCATAAAGATATTCGACCGCACGGCACAGCCCGTTACTCCTACCGACATAGGACAGAGAGTGATAGAGCAGTCGTGGAAGGTGCTGATACGCGCAAGAAAGATAAAAGACATTGTTGCTGAGGCCAAGCAGGCTCTTGGCGGAACATTCAGGATAGGCATATTGCCCACCATAGCGCCTTATCTGCTGCCGCGCTTCTTTCCTCAGCTTACATCGCAGCATCCAGAGATGGAGCTAAAGGTCATAGAGATGAAGACCGAAGAAATAAAGAGAGCCCTCGCAAGGGCCGAAATAGATGCGGCCATATTGGTAAGGCTGGACAACATGGAGCATTTTGCATCTACCACACTTTTCTACGAGCAGTTCATTGCATACGTGTCGCGCGAGGACAGGCTGTTTGAGAAAAAGAGCATACGCACGGCCGACCTTAACAACGAATTTATATGGCTGCTCGACGAGGGGCACTGCTTCCGCGACCAGCTGGTAAAATTCTGCGACCTTAAGGAGGCACGCACAAGCAAGACAACATATAGCCTGGGGAGCATAGAGACATTCATGCGCATGGTTGAGAACGGCAAGGGCATAACCTTCATACCCGAACTTGCCCTGCCGCAGCTTTCCGACAGGCAGCGAGAACTGATACGCCCCTTCGCCATCCCCATACCGACAAGAGAGATTATCATGATGACGACAAAGAGCTTCGTAAGGCATGCCGTGCTCAACATGCTCATAGATACAATAAAAAGCAGCGTGCCCGAAAACATGCTGAAACTGAACAACACCGAGCAGAGGGTGTAATGCTACGTCTGCAACATCGGCGCATAAGGGCCGGCATGGTCAAGCGGTCTGACTCATAACGCAAAAAGACTCAGCCATGCCGGCCCTTATGCCGTTATCACAGGCACAGTGCTATTCGGAACTCTTATCACCTTAACCTGCAAAAAATCAATATAACACAACGCTGCCGCCACAAAACACAAAGGTATACCTTATTATATAATACAACAAAAAAAGTGCGCAATGTCATAATTGTAACATAAATGAAACATCTGTTTAAAACCGCTGTAACACGTATTTTCTACTTTTGCAGCGTGAAATAAAACGGAATCACTCATAACAAATTACAGTTTATGACAGAAATTTATTTTTTAATTGTCGCATTTCTGCTTTTGCTTGCAGTCTTCGACCTGTTTGTTGGCGTCAGCAACGACGCGGTTAACTTTTTAAACTCGGCCATTGGCGCCAAGGTAGCCAAATACCGTACGGTGCTGATAGTTGCCTCCGTCGGTGTACTTATCGGAGCCGTGATGAGCGCCGGAATGATGGACGTGGCACGCCATGGCATAATGAGGCCGGAGAACTACACCTTTCAGGAAGTAATGACGATATTCCTGGCCGTAATGGTTACTGACGTCATCATACTCGACGTGTTCAACACTCTCGGTATGCCTACGTCAACCACAGTATCGCTTGTGTTCGAGCTTCTCGGAGGTACATTCATCCTGGCTATGCTGAAGATGCATGCCGATCCGTCACTCACCATCTACGACCTGCTTAACAGCGACAAGGCGCTGAGCGTAATCATTGCCATATTCGTGTCGGTGGCCATCGCCTTCTTCTTCGGAATTATCGTGCAATGGATTTCACGACTGATCTTTACATTCAACTACAAGAAACACCTGCGCTACACAATAGCCATATTCGGCGGTATAGCGTTCACAACACTTACATACTTCATCCTTATCAAGGGTATCGGCAAGTCGCCGTATATCGCTGAGACAGCGCGTACATGGATTGAGGAGAACACATCAATGCTGATGATTATCACACTGATAGCCTCAACAATACTCATGGAGATAATCCATCTTCTGCGCATCAACGTGTTCAAGCTGATTGTGCTTCTCGGCACATTCGCCCTTGCCATGGCTTTCGCAGGCAACGACCTTGTAAACTTCATCGGTGTGCCTCTTGCCGGTCTCGACTCTCTTAACGACTTCCTTGCCAACGGTCACGGCAACTACGACTCATTCATGATGGACTCACTCATGACATCAGCCAAGAGTCCTCTGCTCTATCTGCTTATTGCCGGAATCATAATGATCATAGCAATGGCCACATCAAAGAAGGCACAGAACGTGGTTAAGACCAGCGTTGACCTGAGCCGTCAGGATGAGGGCGACGAGATGTTCGGATCATCACGCGTGGCACGCAGTATGGTAAGAGCCACACAGGACATCGGCGAAACCGTATCAAAGATAATACCTGTCAAAGCCATCAAATGGATTGACAGCAGATTCAACAAAGAAGAAGTGATACTTGCTCAGGGCGCAGCATTCGACGAGGTGCGTGCAGCTGTCAACCTGGTGCTTGCGGCATTGCTCATCGTAGTTGGTACAAACTATAAATTGCCTCTTTCAACAACATACGTTACATTCATGGTTGCCATGGGTAGCTCACTTGCCGACCGCGCATGGAGCCGCGAGAGCGCCGTGTTCCGTGTAACAGGTGTAATATCAGTAATCGGCGGATGGTTCGTAACAGCCGGCGTTGCCTTTGCAGTCTGCGCAATAGTATGTGCCCTGATGCACTTCGGCGGATTCATCGTAATGATTGCCTTCATGTGCCTCGACATCTATCTGCTCTGGAGAAGCAACCGCAACTATGCAAAGAAGGTGAAGGAGGAGAAGAAAGACGACGTGTTCCAGCTGATGATGCGCACAAAGGACAAAGAGATTGTATGGGATCTGCTGTCAAAGCATGTTGCCCGCACACAGAGCTTCGTAACAAGATTTGCCCTCGAGCAGTACAACCGCATAGTTGAAGGCATCAGCAACGAGAGCCTGCGCGAACTGCGCCACTGCGGAAATGCACTGAAAGAGGAGCAGTCGCAGCTGAAGAAATTCCGCCGCAAGGAACTTCTTGCAATGAGACGCATACCGGGAGACATAGCTATAGAGCGCAACACATGGTTCCATCTGGGAGCCAACAGCAACCAGCAGTTTATCTACTGTCTGAAACGTATGCTCGACCCGATAAAGGAGCACGTTGACAACAACTTCAACCCGCTGCCTAAGGTTTATCTCAACGAACTTGAAAGCGTGCGCCGCAAGATAAGCGAACTGATGAACCACACAGAGCAGATGATTTCGACCAACAGATACGACCTGTATCAGGAGACTCTCGCCATAGCAGAGGAACTTAAGGAAGAGCTGTCTGCAATGCGCAAGAATGTGATAGACCACATGTATCAGGACAACAGCACAAACCTGAAAGTGTCGCTGCTCTATCTTAACATTCTGCAGGAGAGCCAGGAGTTTGTCAGCATCATGCGCCATCAGCTGCGCGCCGCAAGAAAGTTTCTTGAGGAAAGACAATAATAATATTCTCAGATAATCAAAACTGTTTAAACTGGGGTTGGCAACGGCCGTAAGGCCTGAGCCAACCTTTTTTCGTTTTTTATCCTGACCAGCCGTTGTCATCCTGCCGTATCTTTACGCTGCATCAAGCAGGCAAGCACCTGCTTTCTTTACTGGCGCTACTGCCTATGCAGATAAAAGCAGACCGCAAGACAACCAAGGAAATTAAAAGACTGACAACAGCATCAATATGCAGAGTGAGCAGAACAACATACAGACCGACATCCGACGGGATTCATAGTCTGACTTGCCAGATTATTTATTAATCCTGAAAAAAAGTCTGATGGCGTGCAACTTTTTCAGCTTCTGTTACGTCTTAATGATATAAAGAACAAAATAAAAATATGAAGAATATGAATATCAGACTACTTTTATTGCCGTTGATGGCCATTGCGCTACAGGCATGCAAGACGGAGAATGCCGTAAAAAACAGTGAAAATTATGTAGAGAGAAACATAAACGTGAACGACTTTACCGACATCAGCATTGAAGGAAGCAACAACGTCTATTTCATACAGGGGAACAAAACTTCTGTAAAAGTATCAGGAAATGAGGAAGACATAAAACGGATGAAGATATACAGCAAGGACAACACGCTGCACATCAAGGAAGAGTCGAAAAGCATATCACTGATGTCGCTGCTCAAAAATCCGCGCAAAGATGTCAACGTATATGTAACCTCGCCCAACATAAGAGGCGTGTCTGTTCTCGGCTCAGGCAACTTCAGCGCCAAAGAGGGCATCGACACCGACAGACTGAAGCTGAAGATAACCGGAAGCGGAGACATTTCTATCAACAGCATAATATGCAACGAATCGTCAATAGGCGTCGTGGGCAGCGGAAGCATTGAAATAAACAGTCTCACTACGGCACAAAGCGACATGGGCATTCCGGGCTCAGGTTCGATAAGCATCAGCAACGCAACAATTAAAAACGTTACCGGCAGCATAACCGGATCGGGCTCAATAGAGCTCAACAATGCCAACATCGGCTATGCAAAAAGCAAAATAACAGGTTCGGGCTCTATCGACATTCAAGGCAAGGTGAATAAACATGATGAGAGCGTAACCGGATCAGGGAGCGTAAATGTGAGATAAGCACCGACCGGATGTGTGCTTGAATACTGAAGAATTATTATTTACCAAAATGTTTTCTGCCGGATGTGTTACTCCCTTAATCGCCGGAATATCTTGTCTGAAACAAGACACGGACGACGTATACACACCGGCAGAAAACATTAATCAGCAATATGCGGCAATCAGATCTGCACATAATGCCATAAGACAAGCAGCAGACAGACCTGCATGAAGGCGCAGATTGCGCCGGGTTCAGCTGCCCCGATAAGTAGAATATCCGTAAGGCGAAAGCGTTATCGGCACATGATAATGACTATCGTCCTTTATCTCGAACACCACGTCGATAAATGGATAGAAAGTGTCTTGTGCCTGCGACTCGAAATACGGGGCAACGTAATATGTAAGTTTATACACGCCACGGTTGTCTGCACCTGTTCTTTTCTCAAGAAAATCCTTAACGCGTCCGTTCCCGTCGGTAGTCCTTTCCTCCATGACGCTCCAGTTATTTTCACCTGACAGCTTAGACAACACAATCTTTACGCCCTGCGCAGGGCGACCGGTGTTAATGTCAAGTATATGACTCGACAACTGATAAACCTTGTCTTGAGCCATGACCGAAGATAAAGACATCATGAGCGCAATGACCGTAAGAATAACATTTTTTCTCATTACCTTAAAATTTTAGAGGTTAATATCAAATAAAACAAACAATGTTTACTCGCAATGAGCCGAAACACCGAAAGGTTTTTAGCTGGCATCCCATCTCTGTCTGCCAATAGACACATGCCTACAATCGGCGTATGACATAACAGAAAGAGAAACGGGCACCACCGCCGACGGCAAAGATAGCGAAATATTTTATATACAGGCATCATGACCTAATATTTTTTCAACTACATTACTTTTAACCCAAATCATAATGAAAGCATCTGCCGCCATATGCTTTCATTATGATTTTTGTCGACGTTGCACAACGAGGGTATTTGAAACTTAAAATCATTTATCCGAAAATAGCGCAGAAATAGTGTGCAGACGTAAAGCATATTAAATCAGCGTGTTAGTTCAAATCCCGGCAATCTGTGCAACAAATCATCACATAAAATCCATATAAAAGGCAGCAAAATGCACTGCAAACTCACTGCTTTTGAAGTCAGAAACGTGGCTTTTGGAACGGTAAAAGGCATGCTTTTACAAAAAGAAACGTAACATTTGCCGCATTTTGTAAACATGATTTACCAAAAGCACTGATATGAACGACAAGGCATTTCTATTTCACACAAAAACTCAGACATAATCCGTCTGACACTTTGCAATGATTATCCGGCAGACATATTGCAATATGATGTACGGCGAGCACAAGCGCCTCATCAATCCATAACCATCCTTTATACTATAAGGTCACCACACACTCCATGCCGTGCATGACACAAATGATGAATATACTATCTGAAATGCAGGCTGATACAGCTGCTACCAGTGCTGCCACACCTATATAAATATATATAAACGAACGGCATTGCCGCCGCTTGACGACATTACAGAACGGCACAAACCACAATAACAGACCTGCCGACATATTAAATTTTATTAATGACACTGATATGCAGATAAAATAACAAGGATATTCAAACACATTAATTTTAGGCACATTCAGAGCGGAAATGCGGCTAAGATATTGTAATTATAACCTTTATGCAAAAACAAAAATACACTAAAAAGTTTTCTACTTTCATCAATAATGGCTAACTTTGCGCACTCATTGAGTAAAAAGATATCTTTATGAAATATGCCATTATTGCCGCCGGCGAAGGTTCACGGTTGGCAAAAGAGGGCGTAAATGCCCCCAAACCTCTGGTCAAAGTCAACGGCGTTTGCCTGATTGACCGGCTGATTAGCGTGTTCATGGATAACCACGCGGAACAAATAATCGTAATATGCAACAGCAACATGACTGCCGTCAGCCAGCATCTGGCAGAGCTGAAGGAGAAAGGTCTTAACGGAACAGCCGTGCCGCTTGAATATATAGTGAAGAGCACGCCGAGCTCGATGCACAGCTTCTACGAAATAAGCAAATATCTTGAAGACGGCCCGTTCTGCCTGACCACGGTAGACACTATATTCCACGAAAAAGAATTTGCACAATACATCAAAGAGTTCAACAAATGTGTTGAGAACGGAACAGCCGACGGAATGATGGGCGTAACCGACTTTATCGACGACGAAAAGCCGCTGTATGTAGGAGCAGACAGCGACATGAACATAACGGGATTCTTCGACGAGCAGAACGGCTGCAAGCTTATTTCCGGCGGAATCTACGGACTTACCCCCGGAGCAATAACCATCCTGCGGCAGTGTATAGAACGCGGAGACAGCCGCATGCGCAACTTTCAGCGCGCACTCGTTGCAGCAGGATGCCGCCTGAAGGCAAGGCTCTTCAGCAAGGTGCTCGACATTGACCATGCCGGCGACATAGCCAAGGCTGAAAAGTTTTTGAACGGAGAGTCATGAAGAAGGTGATAGCTATATACCGTGCCGAAAAGTTCTCACCTAACTCCGTTGAAAAAGACAAGGCCATAATGGACGCCGTATGCTCAAGACTTCAGGCAAAAGGGCACGAAACAACAGCCGTAAAGGAAGAGCAACTGGGTGAATGCGGACACGCTGACATGATTCTTACCATGGGACGCCTCGGCTCTACGCTAAACTTTCTGGAGGAACAGCAGCGTCTAGGCACAACGGTAATCAACTCGCCCGAAGGCGTAAGGGCATGCGCAAGGGCCAACATAGACAGCGTGATGCGCAGCAACGGCATACCCGTGGCACCGCTCACCGGCAACAGCGGCTACTGGATTAAGCGCGGCGACGAAGCTGCACAGAGCAAAGACGACGTGGTGTTCGCGGCAGACGAGACAGAAAGAGACAACAAGATAGCCGTTTTTGCGGCAAGAGGCATAACGCAGATTGTGGTAACCGCACACGTCATGGGCGACCTCGTGAAGTTCTACGGCGTCAGAGGCACCGACTTTTTCAGAACATATTATCCCGGCGACGACGGCGTGTCGAAATTCGGCGACGAGCGTGTCAACGGCAAGCCTGCCCACTATGAGTTTGACACCGCACACCTTAAGGCCGACGCCGAGAAAGCTGCATCGCTGATAAACATCGACATATACGGAGGCGACTGCATTGTGCGCGAGGACGGCTCGTATGCAATAATAGACTTTAACGACTGGCCCAGCTTTTCAAGATGCCGCGAAGAGGCAGCCGAGGCTATGGCAGAGATAATCTGTAAAAAGATGTAACGTTATAAAAAACAGAAAGAAACTTATGAGCAATTTTAAAGAGATGCTTAACGCATCACTGAAATCACAAGATACGGAAGAGTGGCTCGACGTTCACTTCACGCGCCCCATCGGACTGATGTTCGCCCTGATGTGGAAGAAGCTAGGCGTCCACCCTAACACGATAACAATATTGTCAATATTCTTGGGCGTCGGCGCCGGATGGATGTTCTCATACACAGACATAATGCACAACATTGCAGGCATCGTGCTGCTTATGTTTGCCAACTTCTGCGACTCAACCGACGGACAGCTTGCACGTCTTACGGGACAGAAGACGCTTCTTGGCCGAGTGCTCGACGGCTTCTCTGGAGACGTGTGGTTCTTTGCGATATATGCAGCCCTTTCATACCGCATGATGGGACAGACCATCCCCGGACTTGACATACAATGGGGCCTGTGGATATGGGTCATTGCCTTCATAGCCGGAGTGATGTGCCATTCGCCTCAAAGCTCGCTTTCCGACTATTACCGTCAGATACACCTGTTTTTCCTTAAAGGCAAGGAAGGCAGCGAACTCGACACTTACGAAAGTCAGATAAAGATATACAAGTCGCTGCCCAAGCGCGGAGCCTTGTTCGAGCATCTGTTCTACTACAACTACGCCAACTACTGCAAGAGTCAGGAGAAACGTTCGCCTGCTTTTCAGAAGATGATAAAGGTGATGAAAGAAAAATACGGCAGCGCATCGCAGGTGCCGGCCAACATCAGAGAGGAGTTTCTTGAGGGAAGCCGTCCGCTGATGAAGTACACCAACATCCTGACTTTCAATACGCGCGCAATATGCATCTACGTTACATGCCTGCTCGGCTGCCCGTGGGTGTACATGCTCATAGAGATAACGCTGATGAACATTCTGTATATCTACATGCACAAGAAGCATGAATCACTGTGCAAGAAAATAACAAAAAAGATTCAATGACAAAAGGATATATCTTCGACTACGGCGGCACGCTCGACACAGCCGGCCGCCACTGGGGCAAGGTGCTATGGCATGCCTACAGCCGCCACAACATACCTGTAACTGAAGAACAGTTTCGCGAGGCATACGTTCATGCAGAACGCACGTTAGGCTCACACCCCATAATTCAGCCTGAATACACTTTCCACAAAACGCTCGACACAAAACTGCGCATAGAGATGGAATATCTCATGGCAGAAGGCTACTGGAACGTGTCAGAGGATGAATATGTAAAAAGCCATAAGACCATACTCGAAGACCTTTATGAAGAGGTGAAGAGAGAGACGAGTCACAGCCGCGAGGTGCTGACCCGCATAAACGAGAATCATCCGATGGTGCTCGTGAGCAACTTCTACGGCAACATCAGCGTGGTGCTTAAGGAATTCGGACTCGACAATCTGTTTCTTAATATTATAGAGTCGGCCGTCGTTGGCATACGCAAACCCGACCCGCGCATATTCACTCTCGGCGTAGAGGCATTGAAGCTAAATCCCGCCGACACAACCGTAGTAGGCGACAGCTTCTACAAGGACATCACACCTGCCAAGAAAGCCGGATGCAAGACTATATGGTTCAAAGGCGAAGGCTGGACCGACGAAAAATATGATGAGACCATACCTGACAAGATCATAACCGACCTGAGTCAGATTCTTTAATGCAAAGGACACCGGACCCTTCATACGCTAAAAACAACAACGGTTCAAAATAAACAGAAAATCATATAATGAAAAATATTCTGATATTACTTCTTTTAATACTGGCACAGGCAGCAGGCGCACAGACAATAACAGGTGTTGTTGTTGAAGAATCCACCGGCGACACCATTCCGTTTCCCAGCGTGCAATATAAAAAAGAGAAGATTGCAACGTCGGGAAATGCCTACGGACGCTTCTCTATAAAGCGTCTTAACGGTGAGAAGCTTACGTTCAGCGCCGTTGGATATCAGGAACTCACCATTCTGATAGGCCCGAACACGCCTTCAGAAATGAAAATCACGCTCAAGACTGACACCAAGCAGCTGAAAGGCGTAACGGTGAAGACGAAGCGAAGCAAATACAGCCGCAAGAATAATCCGGCCGTAGAGCTGATGAAGCGTGTCATTGCGGCTAAGAAACGCACCGACCTTGCCAACCACGACTATTATCAGTTTAACAAATATCAGAAAATAACGTTCGCCATAAACGACATTAAGCCTACCGAGCTTGAGAACGAAAAACTGAAAAAGAAAAAATGGCTGATTAACCAGATTGAGACTTGTCCGTACAACAACAAGCTCATTCTGCCGTTGTCTGTCGACGAGACAGTTACAAGAAACATATACAGAAAAGACCCTAAGACCGAGAAGTCGATAATAATGGGACAAAGTTCGTCGGGTGTCAACGACCTGATTGAAACAGGAGACATCCTGAACAACGTGCTAAAAGACGTATTCACAGACGTAGACCTGTATGACGACCAGATCCGTCTGCTGCAATATCCGTTTACAAGCCCTATCGGCAAGGACGCCATATCATTTTACCGTTTCTACATTGTCGACACCGTATACGTTGACAGAGACAAGTGTTTCCATCTGCAGTTCCTGCCCAACAACCAGCAGGACTTCGGATTCAGGGGCGAAATATGGATTCTGGCCGACTCAACGCTGCACGTAAAACGATGCAACCTGACGCTTCCAAAGAAAAGCGACGTCAACTTTGTCGACAATCTTCAGATTATACAGGAATACACCCGCCTGCCCGAAGGTGACTGGGCTTTGACAACCGACGACATGTTCGTTGAAATGTCGATAGCCAAGTTCCTAACCAAAGCCATAGTCATACGAACGACACGAATGAGCGACTATGCCTTTGACGAACTGCCCGACAAGCTGTTTAAGGGCAAGACGAAAGTGCTGCATGAGTCTAATGCCATGATGCGCGACGAAGCTTTCTGGGACAAATACCGAAGCGTGGAGCTGACAAAAAGTGAAAGTTCGATGGATGCATTCATCAACAATCTGAGTCAGCAGAAAGCCTTCAAGTATATCATCTTTGGTGTAAGGGCATTCATAGAGAACTTTGTTGAGACAGGAAGCCAGAATCATCCGAGCAAGGTTGACATAGGACCTATCAACACGATGATAAGCTCTAACTTCATCGACGGAGTGCGCACTCGTATCAGCGCACAGACAACGGCTAACCTCAACCCGCACTGGTTCCTGTCAGGATATTATGCACGCGGATGGGACAGCCGCAAGAACTATTACAAGGGCGAGCTGACATACTCGTTTAACAAGAAGGAATATCTTCCGCGAGAGTTCCCGAAACGCACGCTGACATTCACTTCTACTTACGACGTATGTTCACCTTCAGACAAATTCATGCACACCGACAAGGATAACGTGTTCACGGCTCTGAAATGGACTAAGGTTGAAAAAATGATGTTCTACAACCGCCAGCAACTCTCGTTCGAACGTGAAGAGGAATGGGGATTCAGAACGACCATAAGCCTGAAGACTGAAGAGAACGAAGCCTGCGGCGACCTTTTCTTCAAGCCTTTGTCTATGGTCGGCATGGAAGACGCCATGATCGGACAGGGAAAATTCAGGACAACCGAGGCACGCATTGAACTGAGATATGCTCCGGGTGAGACATTCATAAACACTAAGCAGCGCCGTCTGCCCGTGAACCTCGACGCACCAGTATTCACACTGTCGCACACCACAGGTATAAAAGGTTTCCTCGGAGGCGACTACGACTACAACTTCACCGAAGCAAGCATATACAAGCGCCTGTGGCTGAACAGCTGGGGAAAGATTGACATCCTGGCAAAGGGCGGCATACAATGGAACAAGGTGCCGTTCCCGCTGCTCATAATGCCGGCCGCCAACCTGTCGTATATCATCAGTGACGAAACATTCAACCTGATAAACAACATGGAGTTCCTTAACGACAGATACGCAAGCCTTGACATATCGTGGGACTTGAACGGAAAGATATTCAACCGCATACCGCTCCTCAAGAAACTAAAGTGGCGCGAGTGGCTTGGCATAAAATGCCTTTGGGGCACACTTACCGACAAGAACAACCCTACCCTGGCAGCAAACGCAGGCGACGGTATGTTAATGGAATTCCCGGAAGGTTCATACATAATGGACAGCAAGCGTCCGTATATTGAGCTAATTGCCGGAATCCACAATATATTCAAGATTATACATATTCAGTATGTACACCGTCTGAACTACAACCATCTGCCTACGGCAACCAAGAACGGCGTAAGGCTTATGATGCGACTTACGTTCTAAGACATGGTGACACTGAAATCAGATAACAACCATAAATAATTTATTGCCTATGAGAAAGATTAAAAATCCATGGATGGATAAAGAAGGATACAACTGTTTTGGATGCAGCCCCGACAATCCGATAGGTGTACATATGGAGTTTTTTGAAGACGGCGACGACATAATAAGCTTCTGGAAACCGCAGACCCACTATCAGGGATGGATAGACACCATGCACGGAGGCATATTGTGCACGCTCATTGACGAAATAGCCGGATGGGTGATTTTCAGAAAACTGCAGACAAGCGGAATGACCACTCATCTCGAAATAAGATACAAGAAGCCGGTAATGACAACAGAACCGCAAATCACGCTGAGGGCGCACATAGCCGAACAAAGACGCAACCTGATAACTATTGAAGTTACGCTCGAAAACTCAAAAGGCGAGATATGCACGGAAGGTAAAGCCACATACTTTGCATTCAACAAAGAAAAAGCAAAAGAAATGGGATTCACTTCATGTGAACTTGAGGGCGAAGAGCTTCTGCCCATGTAATCTCCTTATCTGCAACAAAAGTATAAATTAAATTGTCTCGACATAGCACGAACCCTTAAGCTAACTACAGAACGGCTTAAGGGTTTGTGCTTTTTCACACATTCTGCCCAAAATGGGAGAAACAATATACTCACCATCTGACCGGACATCAGGAAACTGTCATACCCACAACCGGTGCCGCAGGCACAAATCACGGTATCAATCTGTACACTTCAATAGTGCACCTGAAAACAATATTTCACCGCTGTCAGCAACGTCTTTATATCTACGCATAACCTTCAGTATGCCATAAATCCGGCAATAAACCATTGCTATTTGAGCGATTTTTATTAAAGTTACGTAAACGTTTGCGTATTTTATTTTTTTTGATTACATTTGCAATAATCATTTAACTATTCCTTCAACAATTCGACAAACACAGGTAGCAATGGCAGCACGCAGAACGTCTTTAAAAGAAATGGCTGAACAGTTGGGAGTCAGCATTGCGACAGTGTCGCGCGCATTAAGAAACAGCCACGAAGTAGGTGAGGAAATGAGAACTCGCGTACAAGAGCTTGCCAAGAAGCTCAACTACCGCCCTAACCCATTCGCACAAAGCCTGAGGCAACAGAAGCCCAAAGTAATAGGCGTTGTTGTACCGAATCTGGTTACACATTATTATGCGGCCGTACTCGACGGAATAGAAGATTTTGCAACGAAGGCCGGATATGCCGTTGTGGCAGCCAACAGCCATGAAGACCATATTAGAGAAGAAAAAGCCATTGACAACTTTGTCAGCATGTACGTTGAAGGCATTATAGCATGTCTGGCGCAGGATACAGTGGATTATTCTCACTTCACAGAAATCAACAAGATGGGTATACCGCTGGTATTCTTTGCCCGCACTTGCCTTCCTGACATATTCTCATCTGTCGTGTCAAACGGAGATGAAGCCGCACTTCAGGCTACACGCCACCTTATCGACACCGGCAGCAAGCGCATCGCATTTATCGGCGGACCAACACATCTCGACATGGTCAAGCGCCGCAAACACGGCTACCTGGAGGCTCTGCGCGAAAGAAACATCACCATTGACCGCTCTATTGTCATCAACGGCAACATCGACTACGAAAGTGCGCGAAACGAAACTCTGAAATTGCTCAAACGCGAAGACAGGCCCGACGCAATCCTTGCCTTCAACGACATCATAACCTATGCTGCCTTTGACGCAATAAAGACCCTCGGACTGCACATACCTAAGGACGTAGCCATCATAGGCTTTACCGAAGCAGAGTCGTCTGCCTTTGTAACGCCAAAGCTTTCGGCTATAATGGACCAGGCGCATCTTACAGGCGAAAAAGCATGCGACCTGCTTCTGAGAAACATCCACGGCGACAAAAAGATTTACAAAGAAATCGTACCGATGATTTTAAAAATACGCGAAAGTTCTAACAAGCAAGAATAGGCTTGCTGCAAAATGATGACGCAATCTGATTGCTGCTATGTTTTTTTAAAGCAATCAGCACATCGCTACACATGTCGAAATGCGGCATGCGAAAAAACATCAGAAGAACTTTATGTCGACAATGATATTGGCGCCCACCTCCATGTTCAGATTTTTCACAAGTCTGTCTCTCATCATCGTAAGATCGGCACGCAGCGCCGGATTAAGAATCTTGACGAACAACGTCTGGTTCTTGATAAACTTTTCTGCCGTATATCGGGCAATAACCTTACCTACAACCTTATCCCACGAGTCGATGAGACGCTTCTGCTGCAGTGGCGTTTCTAGTCCGTCCTGCCTCAAACATTTCTGCAGGATATCCGCCAAAGTCTGAACATCACGCTTAAACATCGGCAACCTCCTTTGGCATAATGTCGCCGTTATCAACATAAAAGAGCCTGTAATCAAGCGACGAACTGCTCAATATACGGTCGAGATGGTCGCGGTTGGTGTCTGTCAGGAAAATCTGCCCGAACTCGTCTCCCGCAACAATCTTCACTATCTGCTCCACTCTCTGCGCATCCAGTTTGTCGAACACATCGTCAAGAAGCAGTATCGGAGTGGTCTTTGAACCAGTGCGCTTAAGAAAGTAAAACTGAGCCAGCTTCAGGGCTATGACAAAAGTCTTGTTCTGTCCCTGGCTGCCCTCACGCTTTATCGGATATCCGCCAATAAGCATTTCAAGGTCATCGCGGTGAACACCATGAAGAGAATAGCCCACGGCAAGGTCTTTCATGCGGTCGCGACGGATAACATCAAGCAACGGACCTCGCTGACAATGAGACACATAGCCCAACGAAACCTCTTCCTTATCCTGAGAGATCCGGCTGTAAAACGTCTGAAACAAAGGAGTCAGCTCGGCTATAAAGTCGTTTCTCTTGTTATAAATTGTCTCTCCGTAAAAAGCCATCTGTTCCTCAAGCAGCGACAACAATTCAATGTCAGGCCCTTCCTCTGTCTTAAGCAGCGTATTTCTCTGCTGCAGAGCCTTATTGTAACGGTTAAGTGCATCGATATAAGAATTGTCATACTGCGAAATAACCACATCCATAAGCCGGCGTCTCTCTTCGCTCCCACCCTCAATCATCACCGTGTCCGACGGCGAGACAAATATCAGAGGTATCATGCCTAGATGCATCGACAGTTTCTTATATTCTTTCTTATTACGCTTAAAATGCTTTTTTGAGCCGCGCTTCATGCCGCAAAACACAGAATCCTCATCGCCATAATCGTTTACATAAACAGCATCTAACACGAAGAAATCCTCACCGTGGCGTATCACGTTGGCGTCGCTTGTAGTATAAGCGCTGCGGCAGAACGACATATAATATACAGCATCAAGCATGTTGGTCTTTCCCTCGCCGTTATGCCCTATGAAACAGTTCATCTTGGGCGACAAGTCGAGAGTGGCCTCCCTGATGTTCTTATAATTGACTATGGATATCTTCTTTAAAAACATATTTACCGACAAATTATCAACTTGAGGACAGCAATAAAAATCATATACCGGCAATAACACATTTACGATTGCCCAATGCTGCTTTTGTCATGCAAAGTTACTCGATTTATCAATGAAAAACAAAAAAAGTATGTAATAAATTTCACAATACCAGATAATTTACGTAATTTTGCCACGCTTTATAAACCGCTAATTATAAAAATAAATATAAATGGCAAATCTTAATGAACAGAAGGGCACAATGAACGACGCCCTCAACCAGAAAGAGGCTGTTTTCTTGAGACATAAGAAAACAATCTCAATCGCCATCGTGGCGATTATCCTTGTTGTAGCAGGTATCATCTGCTATGAGACCTATGTTTCAGGCCCAAAAGAGCAGGAAGCAAGCACTGCACTGGCTAAAGGTCAGGAGTATTTCTCTAATCAGCAATACGACAAGGCGCTGAAGGGAGACGGAGCCGGATATGTCGGATTCGTAAACATCGCATCTGACTACAGCAGCACAGATGCAGGCAACCTGGCAAACCTCTATGCAGGACTCTGCTATGCAAACCTCGACAAATGGAACGACGCAGTAACATATCTCGACAAGTTCTCTCCTGCCGATGATCAGATGATAAGCCCCTCTGCCGTAGCTGCACTTGGCAATGCTTACGCACACGTTAAGCAGCTCGACAAGGCCGTTGAATATCTCAAGAAGGCTGCAAGCATGGCCGACAGCGAAGCTGCCGACAACACCAACAACAGCATTTCGCCTATATTCCTGCTCCAGGCCGGTGAGATTCTCGAGAGCCAGGGCAAGAAGAGCGAAGCTCTGCAGATTTATCAGGATATAAAGACAAAGTATCTTAACTCTGCCGTTTCGCAGGATATTGACAAATATATTGAAAGAGTTTCTGTAAAATAATGGCTACCGCACTGCACAATCTTTCTGACTACGACTACGGTAAAGTACCCGACGCAAGCAACATGTGTTTCGGCATCGTCGTTGCCGAATGGAATCCTGAAATAACAGGAGCACTGCTCGAAGGTGCCGTAAGGACACTCGAGAAACACGGAGCACTGCCTGAAAACATACACGTAAAGACAGTTCCCGGAAGCTTCGAACTTATCTACGGCGCACACCAGATGACGCTCAACGGCGGATATGACGCAATAATCATCCTCGGAAGCGTTATCAGAGGCGAGACTCCTCACTTCGACTACATCTGTCAGGGCGTAACCTACGGCATTGCACGTCTTAACGCCAAGAGCGAGATTCCGGTAATCTACGGACTGCTCACCACCAACGACCTGCAGCAGGCTAAAGACCGCAGCGGAGGAAAGTTGGGCAACAAGGGTGACGAGTGTGCAATTGATGCCATAAAGATGGCAAAATTCTAATTTTACATAGAAACCGATAAAAGTATAAATGAGGGCAGATTTAACAAAGTCTGCCCTTTATTTTTTAACCCATATAAAACCATTCATCATTATGAAGCTAATTTCATGGAATGTAAACGGACTGCGGGCCTGTGAGGGAAAAGGCTTCAGCGACATATTCAAACAGCTCGACGCCGACTTCTTCTGTCTTCAGGAAACAAAGATGCAGGAAGGACAGCTCGACCTGAAGTTTGACGGCTATGAGTCTTACTGGAACTATGCCGAGAAAAAAGGCTACTCCGGCACAGCCATATTCACTAAACATAAGCCGTTGAGCGTAAGCTACGGACTCGGAATAGAGGAGCACGACCACGAAGGACGCGTAATAACTCTCGAGATGGAAGATTTCTACATGATAACCGTATATACGCCAAACTCTCAGGACGGGCTGAAGAGGCTTGACTACAGAATGAAATGGGAAGATGACTTCCGCGAATATCTCATGCGCCTCGACAAGGTGAAGCCCGTAATAGTGTGCGGCGACATGAACGTGGCTCATAAGGAAATCGACCTGAAGAATCCGAAGACAAACAGAAAGAACGCCGGATTTACCGACGAGGAGCGCGACAAGTTCAGCCAACTGCTTGCAAGCGGCTTTACAGACACTTTCCGCTACTTCTATCCCGACAAGGAAGGCATTTACTCATGGTGGTCTTACCGCTTCAAGTCGCGTGAAAAGAATGCAGGCTGGCGTATCGACTACTTCGTCGTGTCAAACCGCCTGACAGAAAAAATAAAATCTGCAAGCATCCACACCGAGATATACGGCTCCGACCATTGTCCGGTTGAACTTGTGCTGTAAAACACTCATTGTTATTGAAAAGCAGGCTAAATCTGTCTTTAGATTTAGCCTGCTTTTTTATTTTCTATAAAGAACTCTGAAACCAGAACTGCATTAACGACAAATAAAGCTGATAAAGCTACTCGCATAAACAATAATATTGTAATGCGATATGCCACCTTTTGCCGTGCGAAAGACGGCATATTGCGATGTGAAACATGGCATATCAGAATGCAAAAGGGGACATATTGGAAAAATGAGGAGCGTTGTTTGGATAAATAACAATATGACAAGAACGGGGATTAATGATGATAATGTCATAAAAATCTGATATTCACAACACGACATTAAACCAAAATTTTTAATGACTTTGTCAACCAATAACAGTTATAAGTTTAACTGGAATCAACCTTAATCAGGGAAAGAAAGGTGTGAATTCAACCGAAATCAGGAAAGGACACATGCGGAGAAAAACAAAAAAGTTTTTCTGAAAAACTCATCACTCATCACATCGGCATGTAAATATCTGTAACACAACAAGATAGAGTGTGACGAGTCGTATTTTCAACTCATCACATTATGGCATTTTTATCTCAAAAATGCCTTTCGTGACTTTGGCTGACCGGGATTTTCACTGCAGTGTGACGAGTTGAAACGCCAACTCGTCACACTGCAACACATTGACAATCAACATGTTAAAAGCAAATGTGACGAGTGACGAGTTTTTAGGAAAAAGTATTATACTTATTGCTCTACAGATTTTATCAACCATTGTTCTATCGAGCCGAGACATCCAAAGACCTTAACAAAAGGATGCAGCAAACACGATAGCGGCAGGGCGGAACGGCGGCTGAAAGATAAAGCCAGGTACCGCATGCCACGCTGAAAAGACTACGCACTCTTCTTGTAGCTGCATATAGCCCATGTCCACGATACGGCGGCATACGCCAGCATGGCGAAAAACTGCATCTGAAGGTCGGCAAAACTGCTGCCTTTAAGATAGAGCGCCCGCAGCACCTCGATAAAATAACGCAGCGGATTGACATAGGTGATGAGCTGTGCCCACTCGGGCATGGCAGACACCGGCGTGAGCATGCCGCTCATAAGGATGAATATCACGAGGAAAAAGAACATAAGCAGGGCCGCCTGCTGCATGGTGGAAGAATAGTTGGACACTATCAGACCAAGACTCGACACGATGAGCAGAAACAAGGTGGCATAGAGAAACAGCAACAGGATGCTGCCTGCCGGGAGCATTCCGTAGATGAGCCACGCAAGAAACACCGACCACGCAAGCATGAAAAGACCTATGAGCCAGTAAGGTATCAGTTTGGAGAAGATAAAACTGAACCGTCCCACCGGCGTTACGTTTATCTGCTCTATCGTGCCGCTCTCCTTCTCGCCGACGATGTTCAGCGCAGGCAGAAAGCCTATGAGCAGCGTGAGCAACATGGCCATAACAGCCGGAATCATGAACATCTTGTAGTCGAGCTGTCCGTTATAAAGGAACCTCGGCCTGACGTCTGCCCCGGCAAGGCTCACACCCGAAGCATCAATGCCGTGCTCCTCGCCAAGCTGCGCTGCATAGTCGGCTATTATCTGAAGCATGTATGCCTGAGCCAGCATGCCCTTCATGCCGTTGACGGCGTTGGCCTCAACATTAATGTCTGCCACGCCCGTCTTTACAAGATTCTGCTCAAAGTCGTGCCCTATCTCAACAGCCACGTCGGCACTGCCGCCGTCTATGCTGCGCATGGCTGCCGAATGACTGCCGCAATAGTCTGCCAGCGAGAAATATGCCGATGCGTCTATTTTCTGCACAAGGCGCCGCGAAAAAGAGCTGTGGTCGTTGTCGACGACACAGAACTTAAGGTTCTTTATCTCCTGATTGGCGGCAAACGGAACCACTATGAGCAGGACAAGAGGCAGCATGACAAACAATCTGGGCAGAATGGCGTTGCGCCTGATCTGCAAAAACTCCTTCTCTATCAAATATCTTATCACCATAACGCAGTTATAATCTTACTTTAAACAATTTAAGAGATACACCAAGCAAAACCGCCTCCATGACAGCCATTACGGCAGCGTCGGCAGCCACATAAACGGCATCTGCCCCCTGAATCATCAGCTTGCGCGCCGCATCGATATACCACCGCGCCGGAACAATGGCCGAGATGTCGCGCAGAACTGCCGGCATGCTCTCGAGCGGAAACACGAGTCCTGACAGGTAGATGGTGGGCACGATGAGCAGCAGCGACAGTATCATGGCCGCAATCTGCGTGCTGACAAGCGTAGAGATTAGCAGTCCGAGCGTGAGCGACACGAGTATGTAGAGCAGCGTTACGCCGAGAAAGCATATCAGGCTGCCCGCCATGGGCACATGCAGCATATAGAAAGCCAGCAGCAGTATGGCCGCAAGGTTTATGCAGGATATCACAAAGTAAGGAACGAGCTTGGCAAGGATGATGCACGCCGGCGGCAGGGGCGACGCCAGAAGCACCTCCATGGTGCCGCTCTCCTTCTCGCGCACGATGGCTATGCTGCTCATCATGGCGCAGATAAGCAACAGGATCATGCCTATAACGCCCGGCACAAAGTTGTATTCGCTTTTCTGCTGCGGATTGTAGAGCATGCGCGTAACGGGAACTATCGTGAAGCCACGGCCTACGGCATCTCTCACGACATCGCTCTTGGCTGCCGCAAGCACCTGCTCGACATACTGCACGCGCACGGCAGCCTGGTTAGGCTCACTGCCGTCGGCAAGTATCTGCACACGGGCATCGCCGCCATGGCGAATATTGTCGGCAAAGCCGCTCTCGAAAATCACCGCCACATCTATGTCGCCGCGACTGAACAAGGTTTCAACCTCCGGACGGCTGTGAGGCGCGGCTGCCATGACGAGATAACGGCTGGCGGCAATATGCCCGCAAATCTTAGACGTAACAGCGTCGTGAGACAAGTCGAGCACTGCCACACGAACATTCTTAACCTCTGTGGTGACGGCATATCCGAACAGCACTATCAGCACTACGGGATAAACCAGCAGGATAAGCATGGTGCGCCAGTCGCGCAGGATATGGCAAAACTCCTTGTGGACAAAAGAAATAAACCGTCTCATATCATATAATTATCATAAACACGAAAAACAATACTGACATCGCCCTGCCCTAAGTGCGCCTGGCCCTGCGGGCAAGACTGAAAAACACATCATACAGACTGTCGACCCCGAAGCTCTTTTTGAGCGCAGCGGGAGTGTCGAGAGCCTCAATCTTTCCGTCTACCATTATCGACATGCGATCGCAATATTCGGCCTCGTCCATATAGTGAGTGGTGACAAACACAGTTATTCCGCGGTCGGAAGCCTGATATATCTGCTCCCAGAAGCGGCGCCGGGTAACAGGGTCGACGCCTCCCGTAGGCTCATCAAGGAACACTATCTCCGGCTCATGGAATATGGCAAGCGCAAAAGCCAGCTTCTGTTTCCAGCCGAGCGGCAATGACTTTACAAGAGAGTTGCGCTCGCTCTCGAGCCCCAAGTCGGCAAGCATGCCGTCGGTACGCTGGGCTATCTGTCTGCGCCCCATGCCGTATATGCCGCCGAAGAGTCGCATGTTCTCAGCCACGGTCAGGTCGTCGTAGAGCGAAAACTTCTGACTCATGTAGCCTATGTGGCGCTTCACCTGCTCTGCCTGCGAAGCAACGTCGAAGCCTGCCACCACTGCCCTGCCCTCCGACGGGCGGCTCAGTCCGCAGAGCATGCGCATGGCCGTAGTCTTGCCGGCGCCGTTGGCACCGAGAAATCCGAATATCTCGCCGCGTCTTACGCTGAAAGATATATGGTCGGTGGCAACAAAACTGCCGAAACGCTTTGTCAGGTTTTCTGCTATTATAACTTTTTCGTCTGTCATTTTTCTGATGTTTTCATTAATGCCATGAAGCAGTCTTCAACCGAAGGACTTATCTCCGTTATGCCGACTTCGGCGTAGCCCTTTGCTGTGAGCCACGAGAGCAGGGCGTCAGGGGTTGCACCGGACGCGAGCGTAACATGATAGGCTGCACCAAACGAGAACGAAGTGGCAACGAGCGGACATGCCTTCAATCCGGTCATAAGTCCGTGCATGTCGGCAGCCATGACAGCAAACAGTCTGTCGGCATAAGCCTCAACAATGCCGACAGGTGTGTCGGTCTGCATAAATCGGCCGCCCTGCATAAGCGAAATGCGGTCGCACCACGACGCCTCGTCCATGTATGGCGTTGACACAAGCACGGTTAGTCCGTGTTCATTGCGCAGTTTTTTCAGCATGGTCCAGAACTCCCGGCGCGACACAGGGTCTACACCCGTTGTAGGTTCGTCGAGGAACAGCACGCGCGGAGCATGGATAAGGGCACAGCAGAGCGCAAGTTTCTGTTTCATTCCGCCCGAAAGTTTACCCGCCCTGCGGTTCTTGAAAGGCTCTATCTGACGGTAGATATCAACCACAAGGGCATAATTTTCCTCAACGGTAGTATTGAACACAGATGCAAAGAACTTTAGATTTTCCTCGACCGAAAGATCCTGATAGAGCGAGAAGCGCCCCGGCATGTAGCCTATGCGGCGGCGTATGTCGCGATAGTCGGCCACAACATCAAGTCCGTCTACGCCAGCCTTGCCCTCATCAGGCAACAGCAACGTGGTTAGTATGCGGAAAAGAGTGGTCTTGCCGGCGCCGTCGGGACCGATGATGCCATAAATCTCGCCCTCGTCAACGCTGAATGAGAGTTGACTGAGAGCCTCGGTCTTGCCATATTTCTTGCAGAGACCGTCGACCCATACTATGCCCCCGGCATCAGAACCTGACGTCGCCATACATTCCTATTTTAATTAGACCGTCGGTGTTTCTTACAGAAATCTTCACCGCATAGACGAGATTTGAGCGCTCGTCGCGGGTCTGTATAGTCTTGGGAGTAAACTCCGCCTTGTCTGATATCCACGTTATCACGCCCTGATACTCGCGGCGCTTGTCTTCACCCTCGTCGGCATACACCCTGACTTTCTGCCCTATCTTTATCGAATTGAGCTGACTGGCTGTTACATAAGCTCTGAGTTTCATATCGACGACATCAGCAATCTTAAACAGAGGCTTGCCCATTGTGGCATACTCGCCCTGCTCTGCGTACTTCTCGAGCACCGTGCCGCTTATTGGCGACACAACATGACACTTGCGCAACTGGTCGATAACCTCGCGGCGCTGTATCTCTGTGGCTGTCATCTGACTGTTAAGACTGCTTGTGCTCTTGCCGAGCGACGACTGCTGAGCGGCAAGACGGCGGCGCAGCACACGCACGTTGCTCACAGCATCGTCGAGCATCTTGCGGTTGGCGGCATTGTCCTTCACCAGAGCCTCATAGCGGCGCTGCTCAGCCTCGGCCTTGGCCAGTTCCTGACGCGTGGCTGCTATCTGTGTCTCTATGTCAGGACGCTGCGTGGCATACACATCCTTTGTGGCGCCGAGCTGCAAGGCGCGCAACTGGAGCTGAACGGTGTCGATTAGTCCGACCTGACTGCCGACCTGAAGGCGGTCGCCCTCTTCTACGGTGAACGAGAGCAGGCGGCCGTTCTGCTCGGCAGAAACTATCACCTCTGTAGCCTCAAACATGCCCGTGGCGTCATAGTCGGAATTGCCCGAAGAACATGCCGCAAGGGCCACGGACAAGAATATAAATGCAAACTTTTTCATACGGCTAAAAGTTGTTTATGTTTTTAAGTTTATATATTTCCTGTAAAAGCTGTATCTCATGAAAGGCCTTTGTGAGCCTTGCCTCGCTCACGGCATTGATGTCACGCAGCATCTCGTTTATGGTCTCTGTGCCGTTTGCCACCTTGACATCAGCCTTTGAGCGTATGTTTTCACGCAGGGCTATTATCTCGTCGTCCTGACTGATCTGGCGGCGCAGACCCTCTATGTTACCGCGCTGCAGCTCGCTCTGCAGGCCGGTATTGAAGAGAAAAGCCTCACGCTCGGCCTGTATGTTGAGTCTTTCGGTCTCAATCTTGCGCTTATCGTTGGCACGTGTATACAGACTACCAAAGTTCCACGTAAGCGTCGCTCCAACTTTATAATAAGCCTCAAAGCCGTTTTTAAGCATGTTAAGTGCCGGATTGCCATAGCCGCCCTGCAGGAACAGACCTAAACGCGGGCGCAGATACGTGTCGAGACTCTTGAGCTGCTGGTCGAGCAGACGGTTCTGCGCACTGTAAAGGGCGAGTTCAGGACGATTGTTGACCATGCCCGAAACATCCGACTCAGCCGGACGAACAAGACTCACGCTATCTGATAGCGGCTTGCCGATGAATGTTGAGAGCATCTTCAGATAAGTGGCACGCGACGTAACAAGGCCCGTTTCTGTCTGAGCGGCCTTCACCTGCTCCACCTTAACGGCGTCAAGATCGGTCTGGTTGGCCACTCCCCCGCGCACCATTCCGCTTATAGCCTGATAGCTCAGCGACAGGTCGTCTTGCAGAAGCCTTACCTGCCTTATCTGTTCGTCAAGCAGCAATATGCCGAAATAAAGCTGATCTATGCGCTCGTAGACATCATAAATAGCCACGTTGACCTGCTCACGCTCCACGTCGCTGCGCGCATCTTCAAGTCGCTTAGACGAGCTGACGCTGCCGCCGTCGTAAATCTGCTGACTGACATTAACGCTGACGTCATACTGGTCTTTAGGAAGCGGACTGATTTCTACGCTCGGTATGTCTACCGGAAGCCGCGTAACCTCGCTCTGATAAGAGGCGCGGGCATTGAGAGAAACCTGCGGAAGCCATGCCTTGGAGGCATTGCTCACCGACAATGAGCGACTCTGCTCAACCAGGCGAAAACGCTTTATGAGCGGATAATTGGCCCGGGCGAGCTTCCTGCACTCGTCGAGCGTTATCTGAGAGAAGGCCGACACGAACGACAAGGCCAACGCAATAAAAACAATTAAACGTTTCATATCACTGTTATTCACATATAATTAATATTTCACACCAATAAGCCCGCTGCAAGATGTAGCAACTAATGCAATACAGGCAACTAAAAGAACACAGTGCAAAGGTAGCAAATAATAACACTACAAGTATTATCCTATAAAGCTATAAAATGTCCCTTTTGTACTTAAAATATCGTAAAAAAGGTGTAGATATGAGTATTTTATTGCCTTTATTCCACATTTTCATTATTTTTGCACTCAAAAAATACGTTTTATGAAGACAAACAACATGTATCCTGAACGTTTTTCATTCTCCGAGATAAAATCCATGCTAGGAAATATCGACGAGCAGAAAAACGCACTACAGATTATAGGCCGCGACGTCGGCATGCTGCGCACAGGACACAAGCTGTTCAGTAACCTGCTTCAGACAGGCACACCTTATATTATAGAAGACTGCCGCCTGGCATTTATCAAGGCGGGAGAAGCCAGCATAACGATAAACCTGAGAGACTATAAACTGGAGAAAAACTCGATAGCATTCATAGGAAGAGGGAGCATAATACAGGTGAACCACTTTTCGGATGACTTCGAGATGTGCGGCATGATGATAAGCAACGAAAAGATGAACATGGTGTTCAGCGGAAAAATTCCGGGCGAATACAACCGCAACGCCTATAACTTTGTGGCCACACCAGGACAGAGCGACATAAACATTGCCGACAGGATGTTTCTGTCGGCATGGGAAATGGCACGCCAAAAAGACTGTCCTGACGAAACTATAGACGGGATAATATATTCGCTGATCCACTACTATAAGTTTCTGAAAAACAAGCACAACGACACCGACGAGCACAACAAGCCCCATAACAGGGAGATGTTCGACAGGTTTATACAGCTGGTGAGCACCTACAATAAGAAGGAGCACGCTCTGTCGTTCTATGCCGACAAGATGTGCGTAACGCCGCGCTATCTCGGCGTTGTGATTAAGGAGACCAGCGGAATAACGGCAAAAGAATGGATAGACCGCGCGCTGATAACCAACGCAAAGATTATGCTGAGATACGGCAACACACCGATAGCGCAGATAGCCGAGGAGCTAAACTTCCCCAACCCGAGCTTCTTCTGCAAGTTCTTCAAGCGCATAACCGACATAACTCCGCATGAGTTCAGACAGCGGAAATAGCCAATCAGACCGGCATACATATTCTGCAAAAATACAAAAGCATACCTTTCACACTGCAAAAGGTATGCTTTCGGCATGTAAAAGGCCGTCTTTTAGGAGCTAAAAGACGGCCTTTTACAATCTACTGATTATCAATATGTTACAACAGTCTATACACCTTCATCCTCATAGTCGGGCTGATCGCTGTTAGAGTCGATGCGCGAGTCTTTCTGAATGCTCACTCCTCCTGTACGCGAAATAGTGATGATGAGCGGCACATAGTCGTCGCTGAGCACGTCGGGGGCACCCACGCTGGCTGCAAATTTCAGGTTGTCGCCGTCTGCCTTCTCAAGCACGATGCCGAGCAAGGCGCTCTTCTTGGCATACTCTTCACCGATATATGACGAGAAATCAGACTTGGTGAACTTGCGGTTGAAAAACTCTGACCCGTCAGGGCGTACGACGCTCAGCGTTATCACGTTGTCGTAATACTTGTTGCCGCTGTCGTCTACAATCAGCGGCAGACCGGTGTCTGACCTGCGGCTTATCTTGACATTATAAGAACTTCCTATCCAACTCACGGCATCCTCATAGTCTGAATTCTGCATCTTCACAGGAGCTGAGGGCGCCTTCTTTACAGGTTTATGGGCAATGATGTTGCTCGGCTGTTTCTTCTCGCTGCAAGACACGGCGGCGACCGACATCAGCGCCATAAAAATCAATGTGTGCGTTAATTTCATTTCAGTATTTTAAGAATTACTCGTGCAAAGATAATGCAAATAGCACGAAGAACAAAATAAAAATAATTAAACGAGCCTTAAATTTGATTTGACGGTTACACAATGAGAAAAACAAACGGGCTTTAACATCAAAATAATATAAAAGACGCAAAAAAATAACGGTTGAATGACGCCGTAATTATAACTTTTTTGATTAACTTTGTAATCAAGTATGAAAACAATAATATTATATCTGGCACTCGCGGCAATGATGCTTACGGCATGCACAGACAGAAAGCCCGTGAAAAGAGAAGCCGAAAAGATAGACACCATACCTGTCATGGTGATGCAGATAAAGAAATGCGCCAAGCTGTACACGGCTGAATATCAGGTGCACAAGATTGTAACGCACGACGACCAGGTGAAGCTGAAAGGCTCGTTCCTGCAGCAGAAGTTCGACTTCTCCGTGCCGCTCACGACGAGAAAGATAGCCATACCGATAGACGCCACGCTGAAGGCATATATCGACTTCGGCAACTTCTCTGAAAAGAACGTAAGGCGCAACGGCGACAAGATAGAGATAATACTGCCCGACCCGAAGGTTGAGCTGACCGGAAGCCGCATTGACCACAACGAGATAAAGAAGCACGTGTCGCTGATAAGGTCGAACTTCAGCGACGCCGAAATGGCCAACTACGAGAAACAGGGACGGGCGGCGATAATCAGCAGCATACCGCGGCTGGGCATACTCGACATGGCCAAGGAGAGCGCAGCGCATGCCCTGATACCAATGATAACCAAAATGGGATACAAGGAGGAGAACATAACCATAACGTTCAGAAAGAAATTCACCGACAGCGACCTGCCGATGATTCTTGAAAATAACACTATCGAAAATGGAAGAATTCAATAATAACTACCGCCGCAAAAGGAGCAAATGGGCCAGCATGTGGCTGATGATAGGACGCCTGAAGCTATCTATAATATTCATCGTCATCCTTGTAGCCATCATTGCGTCGGCATATCTTGTCAGGTCGTGCAGGGGCAACGAGGCCACGGTATACGTAGACGACAAGATCGACATAACGCCGACACAGGTGCTGGCGATGAAAGAGATAGGCGAATGGGAGTTTCTGTCTATTGAAAACGAGGAAATGATAGACACCGTGAGGAAAGGCTTCTTTAAGGACGACGAGCTGATACGAATATACTACGGCACACTGCGCCTCGGATTCGACATGAGCGAAACCAAGGCTGACTGGATAAAAGCCGACAAAGACACGCTCGTGATAACCTTGCCGAAGATAAAGCTGCTCGATGAGAACTTCATAGACGAAGCCCGCACAAAATCGTTCTTCGAGTCGGGCTCATGGAGCGACAAGGACAGGGCCGACATGTATAAGCGCGCCTATGCAAAAATGAAGGCAAGATGCCTTACAAAAGAAAATATAGAAAACGCACAGGACAACGCCAAAAGGCAGTTTACGCAGATGCTGAAGGCCATGGGCTTTGAGCATGTAAACATAAGCTTTGAAGGAAGCCAAACACGCTGACACCGGAAAAACCGACAGCCGGAAGACATCAGAAGAACAGGCAGAACACTCCTGCCCCGATAAACAGGACGCCCACGCCGACACTGACCCAGCGCTGAAGAACATGCATGCGCTCCTTCATGGCCGACAAGCCGGCAAGGCCGTAAGCCACAGCCCAGGCCATAAGCACCGTAGGTATGGCTGTGGCAACAGAAAATACTACGGGCAGCATGAATCCGCCGTGCGACTCGACAGAAAGAGGCATGAGCATGCCGAAATAAACCACGGCACTCTCTGGACAGAACGACAGGGCAAGAAGAAGCCCCAGAGCCATGCTGCCTCCGGCCCCATGGAAGCGATGTCCGCGTGAATGCACATCGGGACAATGCTCATGACGGTGGATCAGATGGCCGAGCATGAAATATAATCCGATGACTATGAGCACCGGAGCCAGCAGGCGCTCGCCCCACTCGCTGAACCAGTGGCCCAGCGACAGCATGTCGGCACCGTTGCGCAAAACAACGATAAGCACCATGCCAAGCACCGAATAGGCAATCATCCGGCCGAAGGTGTAGAAAAGTCCGTTAAGAAACACTCGGCGACGGTTAGCCACATCGCGCGCAATATAGCCCATGGCTGCAATGTTGGTGGCAAGCGGACAGGGGTGAAGTGCCACTATAAGACCAAGCAAAAACGCCGTCAACAAAGGAAACTGAGTATGCTCTATTATGCCGTGTATCCAATCCATATCATCTGAAAATAATAAGAATAAAAAACAAAAACAAGCCTGAAAACCATGCAGCAGCATGCCACATTAAGCATAGGCATCGCTTTTCGGCATGCAAAGATAATGCAAGTTGAGAGCAGAACAAAACAAATTTGGCTGTTTTTTGACAAAGCCGGCCCGACAAGTTGTATGCCTGCCAATGTCAAAACATATAAAAACAAAAGCTAAACAGCATGACGCCACATGCCGCGAAACCGCACGGACAAGCCACATGCAACATCATATAACGGATATGAAAAAGTCAAACGGAATAAAAGTAAAAAAAATTTGGCTTTTAATTATAAATGAATTAATTTTGCAGAAATTATAGATATAAAAATTGCATGAGCACTGATAATTTAACGAAGATTCTCACCACGACAACAGAACGACTGTCAAAGCCGGAATCTCATAAGGAATTATTTCACCGGCATCGTGACGGGGATCGGCTTCCTTCAGGCAAGACGCTTAAAGAAATCATAGAGTTTTCGCGTTCTATCTTGTGTCCCGGATATTATGGGAAGCCGACGGTAAATATCAGAACAATCACATATCATATCGAAGTAAACATAGAGCGGCTGCACAAGTTGCTGTCTGACCAGATTGCAGCAGGCCTGTGCTTTGTAGCCCAAAAGACATAGAACTGCAAAAAAGGAAATATAAAAAATCAAATTAACCCAATAAAACAACCACTCGCAAAATAACAAAGAAAAACCTTTATAATGGAACAAGAATTTGAACTCATCGCCAAAACGTTCATGGGTCTGGAGCCCGTTTTGGCACAGGAGCTGACAGAGCTTGGAGCTAACAATGTGCAGACAGGACGACGCATGGTGTCGTTCACCGGTAACAAGGAAATGATGTATCGGGCTAACTTTCAGTTGCACACGGCAATAAGAATTTTGAAACCTATTGCACACTTCAAGGCAGACACGGCCGACAAGGTGTATGACGAAATAAAGAAAATAGACTGGACACAGTATCTCGACCTGAAAAAGAGTTTCTCGGTTGACTCGGTTGTGTTCTCTGAGGAATTCAGACATTCAAAATTTGTGTCTTACAAGGTGAAAGATGCCATAGTAGACCAGTTCCGCGAAAAATTCGGAAAGCGTCCTAACATATCAGTGGCCAACCCGGACATTCGCCTGAACATGCACATCGCCGAAGACCAGTGTACGCTGTCGCTCGACTCGAGTGGTGAAAGTCTTCACAGAAGAGGATACAGACAAGAGTCTGTCGAGGCTCCTCTCAATGAGGTTCTCGCTGCCGGAATGATTCTTATGACCGGCTGGAGAGGCGAAACAGACTTTGTTGACCCGATGTGCGGATCGGGAACCCTGCCCATAGAGGCTGCCCTGATAGCCCACAACATGGCTCCCGGTCTGTTCAGAAAGGAATATGCCTTCGAGAAATGGCCCGACTTTGACCGCGACCTCTTCGACCAGATTTACAACGACGACTCTAATGAGCGCGAATTTACTCACCACATATATGGCTATGACATCGACCTTGCAGCCGTTACAAAGGCGCGCCTCAACGTCAAGGCTGCCGGCATGACAAAATGCATAACAATAGAACAGGCTGACATAAAGAACTTTAAGCAGCCTGCTGAAAAGGCTATAATGGTGACAAACCCGCCTTATGGTGAAAGAATATCTACACCCGACCTGCTGGGAACTTACCGCACTATAGGCGAAATACTGAAACATCAGTTTAAGGAGAACGATGCATGGGTGCTCAGCTATCGCGAGGAGTGCTTCGACCAGATAGGCCTGAAACCATCAATAAAGATACCTCTCTACAACGGTTCGCTTGAGTGCGAATTCCGTAAATATCAGATATTTGACGGCAAGCTGAAAGACTTCAGAAGCGAAGGAAACATCCTGAAGACCGAAGAAGAGAAACGCGCCATGGCCGACAAGCACCGCTTCAAGAAAAACCGCGAGTTCAAGAAGCGTATTGAAGAGGAGGATGACAACGAGGAAGGCGACATCCGCACGTTCAAATTCCACAAGATTTCGTTCAAAGACAGCGGCGACGGCGGACGCGAGCGCAGAAAAGGCGGCCGTGAGCGCAGAGACTTTGACGACCATAAGGATTTTAGCTACGACAAGCGCAAGGGCCGCAACTTCGACGACAACGGCGACAGGGGCGGACGCAAAGGCGGAAAAGGCTATAAAGACAACAAAGGCAAACGCGATCACCGTAAAACGTTTTGATTATGAAACATAAGAATATTGCGGCTTTAGCCAAATTGGGTTTATTTTCATTACTGATGATGCTAACAACAACAGCTGTAAATGCCCAGAAGCAGTTTACGCTCGAAGACCTTAACTTCGGCGGCAAGAACTACCATAACATGGTGCCTAAGAACAGGTATCTTACATGGTGGGGTGACCAACTCGTGAGAACAGACACGGAAGAATGCAGCCTGGTCAACAAGAAAACCGGCAAAGAGACCGTGATGTTTACGGTTGACGACATCAACAAATGGGCCGGAACAGACGACAGCACAAAAATCCGTCACCTGTTCTATGCCTCATTCCCCTATCCCGAAAAATCACTCGTACTGATCAACGGCAAGAAAGAGCGCATGCTCATCGACTTCAAGTCGAAGAAGGTTGTATGGCGCCAGAGCTGCGAAGGCGAAAGCAACGCAGAATGGAACGCCGCATCAAGAGCTGTTGCTTTTGTAAAGGATGACAACCTGTTTGTTACCGACGGTGAAGGCAAAACCACTCAGCTGACAACCGACGGAAGCAGGGAGATTGTTTACGGACAGAGCGTACACCGCGATGAATTCGGAATATATAAAGGCACATTCTGGAGTCCCGACGGACAGAGTCTGGCTTTCTACCGCATGGATCAGAGCATGGTTGCCGACTATCCACTCGTTAACATCGACACACGCATTGCCACAGAAACGCCTATAAAATATCCTATGGCGGGCGAAACAAGCCATAAGGTTACAGTGGGCGTTTATAACCTGAAGACAGGAAAGACAATATATCTGAAAGCAGGCGACCCAACAGACCGCTATTTCACAAACATAGCATGGAGCCCCGACTGCAAGAAGGTTTATATGATAGAGCTTAACCGCGACCAGACAGACATGGCGCTCGTAAGCTATGACGCAACAACAGGCAACAAGCTCGAGACTCTCTATAAGGAACATAACGACAAATATGTTCATCCGGTAACTCCTATCACATTCTTGCCTTGGGACAACAGCAAGTTCATACTGCAGAGTGAGAAAGACGGATACAACCATCTGTATCTGTTCAATACCAAAGGCGAGCAGCTCAAGCAGATAACAAGCGGCAAATGGCTTGTACTTGAACTCGTAGGATTCAACGAGTCGAAGAAAAGCGCAATAATACTTTCAACAGAATGCAGCCCCATCCAGAACAACCTTTATATGGTTAACATAGAGACCGGCAAGCGCACTCTGCTTGACAACGGCAAAGGCTTCCACGCTTCAACACGCGGCGCAGGCGGACATTGTGAGATGATTCTGTCAAGCACCGGAAAATATCTTTATGACAACTACAGCGAACCAGATGTACCGCGCAAGATAAACATTGTAAGCACAGGCGACGCTAAAAACGTCAACTATTTTACAGCTGCCGACCCATGGAAAGGCTACAATGTACCTGAGTATTCTTGTGGAACCATCAAGGCTGCCGACGGCACCACAGACCTGTATTACAGAATGGTGAAGCCTATAGGCTTTGATCCTAACAAGAAATATCCTACCGTTGTATACGTCTACGGAGGCCCAGGCATACGCAACGTGGAGGCACGCTGGCACTATGCGAGCCGCAGCTGGGAAACATATATGGCTCAGAAGGGCTATCTGCTCTTCATCCTCGATAACAGAGGTTCGTGCGACCGCGGACGCGACTTTGAGCAGGCAACATTCCGCCACCTTGGCGTAGAGGAGATGAAAGACCAGCTCAAAGGTGTAGAATATCTGAAGAGCCTTGCTTATGTAGACACCACACGCATGGGAGTTCACGGCTGGAGTTTCGGCGGATTCATGACAACATCGCTCATGACCACCTACCCCGACGTATTTAAAGTAGGAGTTGCAGGCGGTCCGGTAATCGACTGGAAATGGTATGAAGTGATGTACGGCGAGCGTTATATGGACACACCGCAGGCCAACCCTGAAGGTTATGCAGAAACAAGCCTGATAAACAAAGCAAAGAACCTGAAAGGCAAACTGCAGATAATAATAGGCACTGTCGACCCGACTGTAGTTCCGCAGCATGCCATCTCATTCCTTAAGGCTTGCATCGAGGCAGGCACGCAGCCCGACTTCTTTGTATATCCCGGCGAAGGACACAACATGATGGGTCATCAAAGCGTACACCTGCATGAAAGAATAACACAATATTTTGAGGATTATCTAAAGTAAAAACGATAAACAAATATTATCATAAAAATGAAGATATTATTATTGGGCGGAGGCGGCCGCGAACATGCACTGGCATGGAAAATAGCTCAAAGCGACAAAGTTGAGAAACTATATATTGCTCCGGGCAATGCCGGAACAGCCAATGTAGGCGAGAATGTTGACATAAAGGCTGACGACTTCGGATCACTGAAGGAATTTGCCGTAGAGAAAGACATCAACATGGTTGTCGTAGGACCAGAAGATCCTCTGGTAAAAGGCATCTATGATGAATTCAAGAATGATGCACGCACAGCCAACATCCCCGTCATCGGTCCGTCAAAGCAGGGAGCTGTTCTTGAAGGATCAAAAGATTTTGCCAAGGGATTCATGCAGCGCCACAACATACCGACAGCAAGATACCAGACATTCAACGGCACAAACATTGAGGAAGGACTGAAATTTCTCGAAACGCTTCAGCCTCCATATGTTCTAAAGGCCGACGGCTTGTGTGCCGGCAAGGGTGTTCTTATTGTTCCGACACTTGAAGAAGCCAAGAAAGAATTCAAGGAAATGCTCGACGGAATGTTCGGCAACGCATCGGCAAATGTTGTAATCGAAGAGTTCCTGAGTGGTATCGAATGCTCAGTATTTGTACTGACAGACGGCAAGAACTATAAAATTCTGCCTGAGGCAAAAGACTACAAGCGCATAGGCGAACACGACACAGGCCTCAACACAGGCGGAATGGGCAGCGTAACTCCTGTGCCCTTCGCAACAAAAGAATGGATGCAGAAGGTTGAAGACCGCATCATACGCCCGACCGTAGACGGACTTGCAGCAGAAGGCATCGACTATAAAGGCTTCATCTTCTTCGGTCTTATCAACGTCAACGGCGACCCGATGGTTATCGAATACAACTGCCGCATGGGCGACCCAGAGACTGAGAGCGTGATGCTGCGTCTGAAGAGCGACATCGTAGACCTCTTTGAAGGCGTGGCCAACGGCGATCTCGACAAGCATGAAATTGAATTCGATGAGCGCGCAGCCGTATGCGTAATGCTTGTAAGCGGCGGATATCCCGAGAAATATGCCAAGGGCTACACCATCAACGGCATTGACAAAGTTGAAGGAAGTATCGTGTTCCACTCCGGTACAGCCATCAAAGACGGCAATATCGTTACGGCAGGCGGACGCGTGATAGCCGTAAGCTCTTACGGAAAAGACAAGGAAGAAGCCTTGAAGAAATCGTTTGAAGAAGCTCAGAAGATTGAGTTTAAGGACAAATACTTCCGCAGTGATATAGGACAAGACCTCTAGACGGAAGGTAATATTGAAGGTCAATACGGTGTGTCAAAATATGTAGTTACAGGAAAAGGCTGAAATAAGTTCGTGCCCGATGAGCAGAAACAAAATAAACAGCCCGTTAAAACAGCTTTATATCTGCCTTAGTTACAAGGGAAGACTGTTAACAAATAACGGAAGCATCCTTTAACAATATTTTGTCACACCATCTTCTATTATAATAATAATGTGTTCTCATTGGAACATATATTTCCATTATAATTAAAGAATTTAAGGTTTTCAGAAGTGGTAAAAAGATTACAGAACAAAATAGCGGGAAGCCGCTTCGCACTGCCGGTGACGGCAGTTTATTCAATCATGATATGGCTGGCAGGCGGCCTCATCGCAAATCAGCTGTATCTTCATTTCCTGTTGTTCGGACTTTCTGCCTATTTGATGGTCGAGCTCAACAACAGCAACTCGCTCATACGCATCTACAGCCGTATGGTTTCCTGTTCGTTTATGGCACTTACGCTCATGTCTGCTTTTCTTTTCGATTCCACAGACGTGTGGGTCGTCCAGTTTTGTGTTGTTGCCACATATCTTATTCTGTTCAAATGCTATCAGAACAAGCGCTCGCAAGGCTTGGTGTTCTATGCATTTTTCTTCATCGGCATTGCCAGCATCTTTTTCATTCAGATATTATACTTCGTACCATTCCTATGGATAATGATGCGTGCCAACCTCATGTCGTTCAGCATGCGTTCGCTCCTGGCGTCACTCATCGGCATAACAGCGCCATACTGGTTTCTGTCGGGATATTTCATCTTCAACGGCACGGCCGACCTCCTGCTCGCCCACATAGAGTCGATAGCTCAGTTTGCATCGCCATTCCAGTTTGACTTCAGCAATTATCACATAATAGCTACTTTTGCTTACATCACGATTGTCGCCGCAATAGGCAGTTTCCATTTTCTGCGCAACAGCTATAAGGACAAGATAAGAACCAGGATGATTTATGAGATTCTCATAACAATGACCGCCATAACCTTTGTCTTTATAATATTACAACCGCAGCACATAAAGCCGCTGTTAAGCATCATGACAATAAGTACGAGCATACTGGCAGCCCACTATATAGCACTGACAAATACAAAGCTGACAAACATCACGTTCTGCTGCCTGACAGCAGGTACCTTAGCACTAACAGCATATAACTTATGGATTCCCTGATAGAAATTCTGACAAACTACGGATACGTAGGAATGCTGATTTCTGCATTCCTTGCGGGCAGCATATTCCCCTTGAGCAGCGAGGTGGTTATGCTTGCGCTTCTTGCTGCCGGACTCGACCCGTGGCAGCTGGTTATTTACGGCACAATAGGCAACGTGCTCGGAAGCATGCTCAACTATGGCATCGGCATGCTCGGACGCATAGACTGGATTGAAAAATACCTGCACGTGAACAAAAAAGAACTCGACAGAGCCAAACGGTTCATGGCCGGCCGTGGCGCATGGATGGGCTTTTTCTCCTTTCTTCCGGTTATCGGCGAAGGCATAACAATAGTACTCGGCCTGATGCGGTCTAACGTTGCCATAACCGTCATAAGCGTTATAATCGGAAAATTTCTGCGATATGCTCTCATCATCTACGGCGTTGAAATTTTCGTGTAGCCAAGAGCGGCGGTGCATACATGATAATACATTGAATATCAAAAAGTTACGCACATAGACATAAAGCATACACAGCACATATTGACATGCCGCGAGATGCGGCAGGGGGCCAAAAGCCACACAACATGTTATGCCTTAGGCAGTTACACAAACTCAAGATAATATTAAAACAAATTAATTTATTTTGTTTTATCTCTGATTTACATTATCTTTGCACGTATTTTATTGAAAATTGAAATTCATAAAAAACAGTTATATTCAATGAAACAATTTAAATTAGTGGACAATATTCTAGGCTGGTTAGCTTTTTTTATTGCAGCCTTCGTATATTGTAGCACCATTGAGCCGACAGCCAGTTTTTGGGACTGTCCGGAGTTTATTACAACAGGGTATAAGTTAGAAATCGGTCACCCGCCCGGTGCACCTTTCTTCATGCTCACAGCCAATCTGTTCTCTCAGTTTGCCAGCGACCCGTCGCAAGTGGCCCTCATGGTGAACACTATGAGCGCACTTCTCAGCGCAACATGTATTATGTTCCTCTTCTGGACCATAACACACCTGACACGCAAACTTATTCTGAAAGACTGGAGCCAGCTGACAACAGGCAAGCTCATTGCCATTGAAGCCAGCGGCCTTGTGGGAGCATTGATATATACATTCAGCGACACATTCTGGTTCAGTGCCGTTGAGGGTGAGGTTTATGCCTACTCTTCAGCGTTCACGGCCATTGTGTTCTGGCTCATATTAAAATGGGAAGACCATGCCGACGAGCCTCACAGCGACCGCTGGCTGGTGCTTATCACCTACATGACCGGACTGAGTATCGGTGTCCACCTGCTCAACCTCCTTTGTCTTCCGGCCATTGTCCTGGTGTTCTATTACCGCAAGTTCCCCAATGCCAACCTCAAGGGTTCTCTCATAGCACTCTTCATATCGTTTGTGCTTGTTGCAGCCATCCTCTACGGCGTGGTTCCGGGCATCATCAAGGTTGGCGGATGGTTCGAACTGTTCTTTGTCAACGTGCTGGGCTGCCCGTTCAACACAGGCGAGATTATCTACATCATACTGCTCGTGGCCATCGTCATATGGGCTATCTATGAGAGCTACAACAACAAGAACCAGAAGCGCGAGAACATTTCGTTCCTGCTCTCTGTAGCCATGCTCGGCGTGCCGTTCTACGGTTTCGGCATATCTGCCTTCATCATCGGCGTAATAGTTCTTGCTGCCCTGTGGTTCGTACTCAAATGGAAGCGCGGCAAGGAGCTGCTCGTAAGCTCACGCATCAAGCACACAGCTCTGCTCTGCATGCTTATGCTTATGATCGGATATTCAAGCTATGCCCTCATCGTCATCAGGTCTTCGGCCAACCCGCCTATGGACCAGAACTCTCCCGAGGACATCTTCACGCTGGGAAGCTACCTCAGCCGCGACCAGTATGGCGACAGCCCGCTGCTCTTCGGACAGGCTTACACCTCTCAGGTGCAGTTTGACCGCGACGGCGAATACTGCAAGCCGCGCATGAAGCAGGGCGCACCTATATATCAGCGCAAGGAGAAAGCTTCTGCAGATGAAAAAGACTCTTACTTCATAGTTCGCTATAAAACCGACTACATCTATGCACAGAACATGGTGTTCCCGCGTATGTGGGATGCCGCACACGCTAGTGCATACGAGAGCTGGATGGGCGGAGTTGACGGCACACAGGTGCCTTACGACCGCTGCGGCGAGCCTATAACCGTGAAGATGCCTACACAGATGGAGAACATACGCTTCTTCCTGTCTTATCAGTGCAACTTCATGTACTGGCGCTACTTCATGTGGAACTTTGCCGGACGTCAGAACGACATTCAGGGCAACGGCGAACTTGAGCACGGCAACTGGATTTCTGGTATTCCGTTCTTCGACAACTGGCGTCTGGGCGACCAGAGCAAGCTGCCTGATGACCTAAAGGACAACAAGGGACACAACGTGTTCTATTGTCTGCCGCTGCTGCTCGGTCTCATCGGTCTGTTCTGGCAGGCTTACCGCGGACAGCGTGGCATACGCCAGTTCTGGGTAGTGTTCTTCCTGTTCTTCATGACAGGTCTGGCCATCGTCATATATCTTAACCAGACACCTATGCAGCCGCGTGAGCGCGACTATGCGTATGCAGGCTCGTTCTATGCTTTTGCCATCTGGTGCGGTATTGGCGTTGCAGCCATCATCGATCTTCTGAAGCGACTCAACATCAACGGCACTGCCGTGTCTGCAATAGTGTCTATCCTCTGCCTGCTCGTTCCTATACAGATGGCAAGCCAGACATGGGACGACCACGACCGCAGCGGACGCTACACATGCCGCGACTTCGGACAGAACTATCTGATGTCAATGCAGGACAAGGGCAACCCGATTATATTCACAAACGGAGACAACGACACATTCCCGCTCTGGTATAATCAGGAAGTTGAGGGAGCAAGGACAGACGCACGCGTCTGCAACCTGAGCTATCTGCAGACCGACTGGTATATCGATCAGATGTGCCGCCAGGCTTACAACTCTCCTTCTGTGCCTATCACATGGCCGCGACTCGACTACTGCTCAGGCACCAACGAGTATGTTGAGGTTGTACCCGAACTGAAGCAGCAGATTCTCGACTTCTATAAGACTAACCCGAAAGAGGCAAAGGCCACATTGGGCGACAATCCGTTTGAAGTAAAGAACGTCCTCAAGCATTGGGTACGCGACGGCAAGGACGACATGCACGTCATACCTACCGACACGCTGTATCTGACCATTGACAAAGAGGCCGTAAGAAAGAGCGGCATGATGATGGCGAGCGACTCTATACCTGATCAGATGATCATCTCGCTCAAAGGCAAGAACGCTCTTTACAAAGGCGACCTGATGATGCTCGAAATGATTTCACAGTGCAACTGGACACGTCCTGTCTACGTGGCTATCACTGTTGGTCAGGAAAACTATATGAACCTTGGCGACAACTTCATACAGGAAGGTCTGGCTAACCGCATCACACCGTTCACGACAAATGCTCCGGGCATGAAGAACTTCGACACAGAGCGTGTTTACACCAACCTCATGACACGCTTCAAGTTCGGCGGCCTCGACAAGAAGGGCATCTATCTCGACGAAACAGTGATGCGCATGTGCTACACTCACAGACGTCTCTTTGCGCAGCTTGCGCTCAACCTGATACAGGAGGGCAAGAAAGACAAGGCTGCCAAGGCCCTGGCATATGCAGAGAAAGTCATACCGGCATACAATGTGCCGATGAACTATCTCAGCGGAGGCATCGACATAGCCAAGGCTTACGCCCTGCTGGGCAACAAGGCAAAGGCTAAGGAGGCCATCAACTCAGTGTTCAAGAACGCACACCAGTATATGGTTTGGTACAACTCGCTCAGCGGAAGCCGCTTTATGCAGTCGCAGCAAGACTGCATGATGCACCTCTACGTCATGAACTCTTGCATCGACATAGCCCACATGATAGATAACAAATGGGCTGAGAGCCTCATGAAGCAGTTTAACGCCGACGCTGCCACATATCAGAGCAAAGGCGGACGACTGATGGGCGAAGAATGATTTATAATTGATAATTGAGAGTTGAGAATGGATAATTATGATTGCTCTCACGACCTTTAAGCCGACTGTCAAAGAGTTGGCTTAAAGGAATATACGAGAGAATGCCTCTAAAGGCAAATCATAATTGGCTTACGTTGAGCTTAATTTCTCCATTCGCGACTCTCAATTATAAATTTGAATAAACTTAACATCAGAAAGAAAAAGAAAAAAGATGATTATAGAACAGCCGGCCAAATGGCTACGTTGGCTCTACCCGAGGGCAACATGGAGAATGGACAAGAACGAGAAGGCGGTATACCTCACCTTCGATGACGGGCCTATACCCGAATCAACGCCGTTTATCCTGAAGACCTTGGCCGAATATGGGGCTCACGCCACATTTTTCATGGTTGGAGAAAACGTAAGCAAGCACCCCGAGCTGTTTAGACAAATCGTCGAAGCCGGCCATCAGGTGGGCAACCACACATACAACCACTGGGGCGGCTTTAAGCACTCTACCAAAGCCTACAGCGCAAACACCGAAAAGGCAAACCGCCTTATCAACGCGCATCTGTTCAGACCGCCGCACGGGTGGATGCTGTGGGAACAGTATTTCTGGCTGGGGCGCAAATACCGCATCGTGATGTGGGACCTCGTTACACGCGACTACAGCAAATGGCTTACTGCCGAAGACGTGCTGAAAAACGTGAAGCGATACACGCGCAACGGCTCTATCATCACGTTTCACGACTCGCTGAAGAGCATCGACAAACTGAGATACGCTCTGCCGGAGGCACTGAAATGGCTAAAAGAACAGGGATATGAGTTTAAGACTTTCGAGTGAAACGATAAAAGCTGAGGCACGCAACCTCGGCTTTTTTGCTTGTGGCATAGCCAAGGCTGAGCCTGTTGAAGCCGAAGAGGCAGCAAGATTCGCTGCATGGCTCAGCCGTAAGGGCCATGCCGGCATGGACTATATGGCTGCCAACACTGACAAAAGGCTCAACCCGCAGCTGCTCATGCCCGGCGTAAAGAGCATCGTCTGTGTTGCGCTCAGCTACGCTCCGTCAAGCCGCATACCCGCCGACGAGCCACAATTAGCCGTCTATGCCCTGGGCCAAGACTATCATTACATAATGAAAGACAAGCTGCGCAAGCTGGCCTCAACGCTCGGACTCACAGAACGCACAGACAACAACGCCACACTGGCGGCAACACTCCCCAAAGCAGACAAACCATGCAGCGCAAATGCCGCCTCACAATCCTCACTCGGCAGCGCCCCAAATAACCTACCCGTCCACAACCAAAAGAGTAATCAAAATTTTCAATTTTCAATTCTCAATTCTCAAATCCCTACCTTCCGCGCCTTTTGCGACACGGCTCCGGTGCTCGAACGCTATTGGGCGATGAAAGCCGGACTGGGTTGGATTGGGCGCAACCATCAGCTTATAATCCCCCATGCCGGCAGCATGTTCTTCCTCGGAGAGCTGTTTGTCGACGCAGAACTTGAATATGACACTCCCCTGCCCTCACGTTGCGGCAACTGTCACGCCTGCACAGACGCCTGCCCCACCGGCGCCCTGCATCTGACAGACGACAGCCAGCGCACAGAGTTCAGCTCAGACCGCTGCCTCTCTTACCTGACCATAGAGAACCGGGGCAACATTCCGCAGGAATATGCCTGCAAGATGGACAACTGCATCTACGGCTGCGACCGCTGCCAGGACGCCTGCCCGTGGAACAGGTTTGCGCAGGGCACAACTGAAGAGCAGCTCCGCCCTCGCGAAGAACTGCTCAACATGACACGCGAGAAATGGACATCACTGACCGTGGACGACTATCGCCGGCTCTTCAAAGGCAGCGCCGTAAAGCGTGCCAAATACGACGGACTGATGCGCAACATAAAGGCTGCGCTGAAAGATAACGACAACAATAACAATGACAAGATATGAAACAGATCAGCAAAGACATCGTGCTGGCGGCCGTGGTGAGAAGTTTCTTCAAATACTTCGTCACCGGAATAATAGAGTCGCAGCACGGCACCGACATCCAGAACGGCTTTGAGCCGATAAACGTAAAGAAAACCATGCTCAACCACTATGAGCACATTTCGCGCTATTTCAATCGCGAGGCATTCTTTGCTCTGATGCGCCTCAACTTCGCAACAGAGGAGATGGAACAGCAGTTGCGCGAGTTCATGAAACCCGGAACCAGCGACATGGAGCTTGTCCGCTTTGCCTGTCGCACTGACGACTTCTATCAGGCCATGGTGAACGAATATAAGCGCAACTTCGAACTGCTGTTGTGCGGCCGCCTGGAGCAGGAGGATGAGCACGACGCCAACTACACACGCCTGCCCGAAGGCGGCACGATAGACGCCGAAATGGCAGAAAAGATTATCGGCGAAATTGCTGCACACGCTTACTCGCACGGCAAGAACATCGGCAAAACACATTGACCGCAAAAGCTGATTAATAAAGGTAAAGCTTAACAGACACTGCCTTTAGTCACATAAATCACAATGCAAGCAAACACAATCATTTGCTTACATTGTGATTTTTCGTAAGCATCAATAACCACATTCTTCCCGAAAAATCGTAATCAGGCACGAAAAACAGCCATTTTTCGTGTGCATCTGTAATTATCTTTATACCAACACGATATGCATATATCAATAATTATGTGCAAAAATCTCATACTGTTAAAAAACATTACTCGGCCACTTTTGGGTCATAACTCATAGAGTAACGGTTAAAAACCCTGCCACTTTTGATAAGAAACTCGCCCATCTACCTCGCCAAAAACAGCATAATAACGCACAATATCATGCTTTCTGCACCTAAAAACCCATCATTCTAGCACTCAAAACGCCATAAATTGCATAACTGATCCAATAATAAGCACTAAAAATTCTCTATTTTCCTACTTTCACATAAAAATAGCCAACTGACGTTTTGAAATACGATTATCTAAAATACATATCAAAAGTTCAAATTCATGTCGCCACATTATTTTAAAAAAACTATCTACCAGTGCCGTATTTTGCCATTTTTTTCACATCTTTGAACAAGAAATGATGCGGCTCGGCAATACAAAATCAAAAAACATCAGTTTTTTGATTGCCATTGCTCTCGCCTTTTTATATCTTTGCATATATCACAAATAAAGACACGGACATTATGAAATTATTGCGGATTGTTTCTGCCGTTATTACGGCATTATACTTCTGCGCATGCCAACAAAACGACACACAGATAAAGCAGCTGACAAACATAGACAGCGTTGCAGACACCGGCGCCGAACGGGCACAGAACATGATCGACAGCATCGGACCATACATGAAAAACGCTACCAAGGCATCAAGAAACTATTATGAACTGCTGAAAATCAATAATCAGGACAAGGCGTACATACCGCAAACATCAGACTCTACGATAACAAGGCTCGTAGAATATTATGAAAGCAAAGGCGACAAGAAACTGCTGCCAATGGCATACTATTACGCAGGAAGAATATACATGGACATCAACAATGTGCCTGAAGCATTAAAATATCTTCAGAAAGTAACCAGAACAGGCGACCACAACAATCAGCTGACATACAAGGCATACAGCCAGATTGGATATGTCTTTATCAGGAGTTATACGACAAAGGCATAGCAGATAAGCTAAATATGAATACAAGGTCTGTCTGCTACCGAAGATAGGAACAAGACTTACGGACATTGCCCGTTTAATGAACCACAGCAAAGAAGCAATAAACTATACACGCAAAAGGCTGTACGAAAAAGCTTTCGGACGAAAAGGGCGACCAGCCGACTGGGACGACATAATCAGCTCACTGTAAGACATTTACATAATATACGGATATTAATTAAAGAATAATGTACACTAAATGCACACTTGAAATAAGCGAGAATAAGCGATAAAAAAGATAACTTTGCCGAAATTAACTTTCAGAAACAGCACATAATATATGCACTATTTAACGGCATTGTATTTTCAAAAGACAATTCATATCGATATTGCATAATTTTTTAATATCTTTGAACAAGATATTATGCGGCTCGCCTATTTATATCTTTGCATTTATCACAAATGAAAACACGGACATCATGAAATTATTGCGGATTATTGCTGCCGTCGTTACGGCATTATACTTCTGCGCATGCCAACAAAACGACACACAGATAAAGCAGCTGACAAACATAGACAGCGTTGCAGACACCGGCGCCGAACGGGCACTGAACATGCTCGACAGCATCGGGCCATACATGAAAAACGCTACCAAGGCATCAAAAAACTATTATGAACTGCTGAAAATCAAGGCTCAGGACAAGGCATACATACCGCAAACATCCGATTCTACGATAACAAGGCTCGTGGAATATTATGAAAATAAAGGCGACAAGAGACTTCTGTCCAAGGCATACTATTATGCAGGAAGAATATACAGGAAACTCCATGATGCCCCACAAGCTGTAAAATATTTCAATATGGCTGAAGCAGCTGCTAAAAAATATTCAAAGGACACAAAGCTGTTGGCAAACATTTACGCACAAGCCGGATACACTCTGAGATATCAGGAATTTCATAAAAGGTCGCTTATAAAATTTATCAATGCATATAAAACCGACAAGATAAACAATGACACATGCAACATGGTGTTAAGCCTGCGTGACATAGCCGACACCTACCGGAATTTGGAAAATCCGTATAAGGCATTGGAATATTTCAATATTGCAAAAAGGCTGGCATCAACACTTGACGACAAAAGCTACGCTTCGTCTATAAAAGACCAGATGGCTTCCTTATATTTATATGAATTAAAAGACACAGACAAGGCATTTAAACTTCTTAAAGAGTCAGATCCTTACAGAGATTCCATAGAGATAAGTCCGGCCCTTTCTATATATTCTGAATTATATAGAATAACCGGAAAGGAAGACTCTGCACTGATATGCTATAAGAAACTGCTCAAATACGGAAATATTTACGGAAGACAAGGAGCATACGACGGACTGACAAGACACTGCATAAAGAACGGCAAGAACAAAGAGGCATACAGATACTTTGAGCTGTACATGAACATATCCGACTCAATAAGAAAATTAAACGCATCTGACGCCGTGGCAAAATATCTCGCTCTTTATGACTACAGCATAAGGGATGAGCAAAACAAAGAACTTAAATTGAAAAACCAACAGGAAAAATCAAAGACAACCATCTTCGTTATTACAAGCATACTGCTGGCTACAATCCTGATATCGACAATTATGCTATACAGAAAAAGATTTGAAATAATAAATCTTAAAATCGAGAAACTGAAAATAATTAACAGCGGAATTAAGGAAAACAAGGCGAAACCGACCGATGATAAAATAAGAAAAATAAATTCGTCAGAAATATACAAAACCATACAAAAGAAAATTTCTGCATACCCGGAAAAGAACGAAAACCTGTCAGAAACGGAATGGGACGAACTTGACAATGTGGTAAACTCTGTTTACGAGAACTACACAGAGAAACTTCATAACATTTACAACAGAATGAGCAGTTTTGAATATAGAGTGTGTCTGCTTATAAAGATAAATATCTCCCCCGTAAACATATCACATCTTACCAACCACAGCAAGGAATCAATATCTTCTGTCAGAAGAAGACTCTACTACAAAGCATTTAACCGCAAAGGCAGTCCGGCTGACTGGGACGAGATAATAAGCTCACTGTAAGGCATTTACACCGCAGAATTATGCCGCATAATATAATTATGCACACAAAATGCACACTATATAATGGTGCGTAAAAGCACAAAAGCTGATAACTTCGCAAAAATTTAAGTCTTAATTAAAACCATTATGAAAAACGTATTTATAATTTTCTTTCTATGTATAAGCCACTTCGCCTTTGCCCAAATTCCAAAAGGCGAGATAGCAAACAGGATTGTGAAATGGACAGCCAAGACGGACACCATAGACACAAGCAACTTTGAATGTATCTATCAGCTTAACGTAACCGACCCAATAAAGGCTGAAACGCGGCAATCGTACGGCATTCTGATATCGGGCAGCAGATATTCCATGTTCAAAGACTACAACAGCTACCGCCTTGACTCGGTTATAAACACCATGGACAAGACAAAAATCACATATCTGGAATATAGCAAGTTAAGCGGCAAATACAGGAATGAAACAACAGACATCATTTTAAGAGACAGGCAGAACGCAGAAATAACATTCTACGGCAGAGTGTTTATCGACAAGTATAAATACAAAGAGCCTCAGCCCGACTTTAACTGGCAGCTCTCAGACGAAACAAAGACCGTATGCGGAACCTTATGCCATAAAGCTACATGCAGTTTCAGAGGAAGAGACTGGACTGTATGGTATTCTGACATACCTGTGAGCGAAGGGCCGTGGAAGTTCGGAGGGCTGCCGGGACTTATCCTTGAAGCAGAAGACTCTACTAAGGAAATCATGTTCACTGCCTTATCGCTGAGAAAGATGCAACGGCCAATCACAATGGAAAATCTTGACTACTTCAACACTACGCGCGAAAAATACAACAAGGCACTTGCCGACTTTAAAACCGATCCGGGAAAGACAATCTCATCAAGCGAACTCGCACCGAAAGACAGCAACGGCAATAAAATTGCCATACCCAAAAGACGTATGTTCTTTAACCCGATAGAAAAAGAATAAATAATGGCGCAACGGCTCCTTCTGACAATAACCGCACTGCTGGCAATATGCACAATGTGTCACGCAGACGGACACGTGCGGGGCATTGTGACCGACGAGAAACGCGAAGCAATGGTGTCGGTGGTGATAAAGGTATATGGAGCTGGAAACAACAAAATGCTGAAATATGCGCTTAGCGGCAAAGACGGAAGATTTGACATACCTGTGAAAGACGAATGGCTGCCGGCCAAGCTCACGTTCTCTTATATCGGATACAGACTGAAGGAAGTAACCGTAAGCGACACACGCAGCGACAACAAAATAACGATGACCGAAGAGGCACTGAGTCTGAAAGAGGTTACCGTGAAGAGTGCGCCGATAAGCAGCCACGGCGATACGCTATTGTATAACGTGGCAGCCTTCAGGAGCGCATCCGACCGCAACATTGAGGATGTGATAAGAAAACTGCCGGGCATAAGCGTAAGCGAAAACGGAACGATATCGTATCAGGGAGAAAGCATCAACAAGTTCTACATCGAGGGGCTCGACCTGCTGTCGGGACGCTACGCCCTGGCAACCAGAAACATATCGCCCGACGACATAGCATCGGTGAGCATTTATGAGAACCATCAGCCTAAAAAAGTTCTTAAAGACATAAGTTTCTCTGAAAAGGCGGCACTAAACCTGAAACTGAAAAACAACCGCATGCTCAAACCTACGGGAACGATTACGGCCGGAGCTGGCTATGGCGACAACGTGTTGTGGAAAGGTGAACTCTATGGCATGATAATAGGCACAGGCAGCCAGCATCTGGTAACGGTAAAGACCAATAACGACGGAACGGCATACGGCAACGAGACCAGGATGCTGACGGCCGGCGGTACGTCATACACCGAAACAGCGGCATGGAACATCTTTCCGCAAGAACCTTTCGGCTCCGCCTCTGTTCCAAAGGAGCGCTATTACAACAACAAGTCGGTGTCTACGTCGGTCAACTCTCTTTTCAAAACAGGAGAAAACACCACATTGACTCTGAACGCCGATTATCAGAAAGACAGAAACAGCTATTACAACTCTAAGTTTACGGCATACAGCACAGGCGAGGGCGAATATGTCACCGTGGACGAAGGCAACAACAGTATGACAGACGCGCAGGAGGCAAACTTATATTTAAACATCGAGAACAACGGCGAGAAACTTTATATGGCAGAACGGATAAGCATGAGAGGACGCTTTAGGCGCAACAGATACGACCTCAGCGGAAAGGGACTGCCCACGGAGGTACAAAAGACCAACGACTTCGGCATAAGCAACAGCATGAACGGCATAATAAGGAAGAACGACAGGGTGTGGCAGTTCAGCTCCGACATATCCTTTGCCAACACTCCACTAAACTTCATCCGCGCCACAATGCCCGGACAACAGACGGCCACAGTTTACCAAAACGCTGAGGGACTTAACTTTCACACCCACGAAAAGACATCATTCAGCTGGATAGTCAGTTCACGGTCGGACCTGTCGCTCAACGTTTCGTTCAAATCAGACTACGACAGACTCAACAGCATGCAGACCATGACCGGTAACGATGCCGGCAACGACAACTGCGGATATAAACTCGTAACTACAGCCGAACCTGCCTATCAGTATAATTCTTCAAGGCTCAGACTTACGTTCAGCCTACCCGTTGAAATGTATAACGTAAGCTACAAAGACCTGATAAGCCAAAGCCGCTTTATTCTAAACAAGCCGTTTGTCGGACTGCGCGCCACAGCCAGATACAGGCCACATGGTCACACTGACATAAACATCTCTGTCGGAAAAAGCACTTCGACGGGCGGAATAAACGACTTTATCATCAATCCTATATACACCACTTACCGCACCGCGACAACACTGGGCACAGGTGTGCTGTCAGTGCATAACACACTGTATGCAGCTGCCGGCATAAGCTACAGAAACTCTCTTGACGGAATTTTCGCCACGCTGCGCGGAAACTACCGGCACACCCGGAGCAACGTACTCAGAGGCAGCAACGTGACTGAGGACGAAACCGTGACAGACATACTTAACCAGACCAACACCGCCCGCCTATGGAACATATATGCCTATGCGGCAAAAAACTTCAGCGCAGCCGACATGGTACTGTCACTGACAGGAAACATAACTTCAACGAAGCGTAATGTGGTCAGACAAGGCATTGGATACGGTGTTACGAACAGCAACTATGATATTGAATTGTCAGCCGTAAACAGATTTTTCGGCGACGTAGTTTCCACATCTCTAAGCTGCAAATACATGCTGTCAGTGCAGGACATGGGAATAATCAACACAAAAAACAAAATAAACAGTCTAACCGGATCAATGAAAATGTCTATATTCCCGATAAAGGCTCTGGAGATTTACTTCAGTCCATATTACAGCATGACTAAACAACATGGCACCGCCGCGATAAGCAATCTTTATGTAGACGGTGGAACAAGATGGACAGGAAAAGCAATAGAGATTGAACTCGCACTGAAAAACATAACCAACAGAAAAGAATACACTATAAGGACATTCCGTGAAAACGACATTTACTCATACTCTTACAGGCTCCGGCCGGCAGAGGCTGTTATCACATTAAAGTTTAAATTCTAAAACATAAGTTTTCAAACTATAATACGAAAGAATTTAATATATATGCAAATATAAACAAGTAGCCGCTAACCATTATGGCTAGCGGCGTTACTATATTATAACATAAAGCAATTATTTCAATATAATTTTTCTGCCTTTCAATGGGTCAGCTTTACTTCTTATTATATACGAGCCTTTACCAAGTGCTGACAGCCGCATGTTTCTACCTATAAGTACACCCTGCATTGTGTATACATCATATGCAGAAGGTTGGACCGTAGTTATCATGTCTGAAATTTTTGTCGACTGCGGATTCACTTTTATATATTTAGTCGTTGTTCCATATCTATTAGCAAGATTTACGTACAAATAAGTTTCTCCAATCTTCAATGCATCAGATATATGCAGGGTCTGTTCATCCGAATCGGTTAATGTAAGTGTGCATAATGTGCCGTAGTCACTTGAGACAATTACATCCCCGCCTGTCGCACCACGAGAATATATAGTAATGTCAAAGCTGTAATAGTCAGAATTGGCGGTTTGCTGTACATTTGATATTTTATAACTGACAAATTGCGGACGTGCATCAAGTGTCAATGGAAATGTGTATTCATTTCCATTAGTGATACAAGTAATACGACCTTGCAGACACATAAACTCATCAACATAAGATAAGCCTTCATCAGTTGGTGTCACGATAAAATCTGTTCCTTGCCCTACAGCTGCGTCTACATATTTATGAGCATTATTGTCGTATATCTGATAAATCCAGTCACAAGCGACACGACATCCTAAAGAATCTTCTGCACAAAAAGTATGACTGGTATAAAGACTGCCATATCCTAGCACATCAGTATTGTTTCCTTTAATGTGAACGTCATAAGGATTGGTTCTCCATCCGATGGCAGACATCACGTCAAGAGTTTCGTCGCTTATCGGCAACAGATGTGTGCGGTCGTCATAAGGATAGTTCATGATATTGTCGCCGCTTAATGAAAAATAATTTCCGCTACGGTATGGCACATAGCCAGTAGGTGAAGTAAAAAGTTTATAGGCTGAATGTGGAGTATACAAACTGATTGCCTCTTTAAAAAAGTCATTCAGTGTAGCTGATGTTGCACCGACAGCAAGACTGCCCAAAGTTTTTTGTCCATCACTGACAAGATTATCAAAAGGCGAAGCCTGTTGTCTTATTGCAAAACCTAACTCGCCTTCTTGCTGTACAACACTTGTACCAAAGCCGAGCACATGGGCAATATGCCTGAGCAAGGCTGTTTGCAGATTATCAATACCCCAATCTGTCCCATCGCTACTCCATGATGTATTCCAGTTTATCAAAGCGTTTATTGTTATTGTGCCATGAATATTGTCTTTTTCATTTTCATTTGTTTGGGCAAACAGACTCCACGGCAGCGCATTTTTTCCATTGCCAGCATAAGCAACAGCAGTTTTTATTTCTAATGAAGGATCTATGTCTTCACCTGCATCCAGCATAATATGTACAGGAACATCTATGCTCAATCTGTCTTCCCATACATCAAGAGCCATACGCAAACAACGTTTAACTCCTTCGGTCATAAAAGAATTGTCTATATACGAAACATCAAATTTGCCTAGCCTTGACATGAGCGAACCTATAGGTGCATCTGTATCAATATTATACGTTTTTGCCGTCTTACCATAATCAGGCGTTTCAACACTATCGGTATATACTACAATTCCTTTTTCCACATTTTGACAAATAGCAGAAATAGGACAAATTACGAGCAATATCAAAATATAAATCTTCATAAACAAGCTGTATTGGTATTTATTTAACGTGTCAATGAAGACAATATTGTATTTATCAAGTTCTTATAATCTATCCGTGGTTATATTTCTTTAATAAAAAACGAATAAAACAAAATAAAACCAGCATCAAAAAAGTTATGCACACACAAATATATGTACGATATTGAAAAAACACTAAATTTGTAATCGCATGCAATAACCCATATAAACGCAAAATTATGAAAAACATCGTTATCATCATTAGCCTGTCACTTTTTATGTGCGCCACATCCTGCGCGCAAGATATAAAAGACAATCCGCTGTTTGCTAAAAGCGTTAAAAGCAACATACGCAAAGCCAGACGCTCATCGGGCATAAGCCGCCCGTTCAGCATCAGCAAAAAAGACATGAAGGACATCGACTCATGCAGGATAAAGGTTTACTATGACGTGAAATTCGTAAAAGACACTGCCGACCATGCAAAGACCTACAGAGGCTCGATATCGGCTACAACTACACTTACTGCTACAGCAGACTGCTGCATATTAACGACTCTCTGCGCACAATAGCATACGAAAAAGACGAGAATTATCCTTCGAAACTCGACGAAAACGACGTGCTGCCGAAAGAAATACTCACCAATACGAAAACAAAAAACCTTAACGTAAGGCGCAGGATGTATTATAACTATACAAACCTATGCTACAATGAGACTGCTCCAAAAATTGAATGGAAACTGGAAAACGGAAGCAAAACAATAATTGTCTATCAGTGCAAAAAGGCATCGTGCACGTTCCGCGGACGTAAATACACGGCATGGAAAGCGCACTGAACACAACAGGAGCAGCCTCAACGAGAGTAACCGATTTTGCTAATGACACTTATCTGTCGCACCTTAAAACGGGAATAACTGCGATGCTAGACTATTGCGACGGCAGTCTTAACGCAGGAATAAACGTTCCGCTGATGTACGAAATGCTAAGCCTCTATCAGAAAATACAGCAGAACAGCATCAGCCGCAACGACTTCAACGTTTCGCTCACAGCTTATGTCAGATGGAAAGCGCTGTCAAACCTGACAATAAGCAGCCACTATACAGCCGACCACAGATACCCTTCATTGTCAACTCTTTACGGAGGATATATCCTCACCAACTACCGTCAAATAGCATCTTACGAGGCTTATATGCCACGCATGACATGGCAGGCAGCAGACATTGACATCGACTTTAAAGATCCGTTCAACATGATATTCGCAACACTCAATGCCTCTTATTCGTGCAGAAGTCCAAAAGTGATATATGGTGAAACGTTCAACGGAATATTATCTCACATGTATGCCCGCACCACATCAAGCCGTGGTGAAGAATTTGCCGTAATGCTTTCGGCAGGCAAAAACATAAGTTGGAAAAACATAAGCATAAAACTGACTGCCCAATACAGCAAAGGACACATGCCCGTATTGCGCCAGGAGCAGATAACGAGATATGACTCTGAGGCGGCAGTATTCACAGCCGGAATAAAGGCAGAGCCGTTCAACTTCATGTCTGTCGATGCCGGCAGCAGTATGTTTCTGTCTAAAGGAAGCACGACAGACGGATATTCAATGCCGGCAATACGCACAATGAACAACAGCTTGCTGCTCAGCCTCAGCATGCCGATGAACATAAGCATTGACGCCGGACTTAACCACTATTACAACAACTTGGCAATGGGCAACAAATCATTTGCGTTGCTTAACTTAAAAATTAACCTGAATCATAAACGAGTGAAATATTCTCTTGAATGCAACAATCTGCTCAACACACACAAGTATGTCTATTCTTACAACATTGCCATGTCTGAATTTTATTCCGAATACAACTTGCGCGGCCGCTCCGTTATGCTGACGGCAAGGATGAATTTGTTTTAGTGGCAAGACAAAGCACGCATATTATTGATTAAAGCAGCGTTTGAATACAGCAGAACAGCCATTCCATATCTAGCGGATTGTCATCTGTTTTTTACAGACACAGGCGAACGTGCCAAAGAAAAAATTAGAGACAGTACGCCCTCAAAAAAAATAAAACATCTGTAGACACCAATATTTTGTCGAATTAAACAACATGCTGGCCTGTGAACAATTGAAATTTAACTTACCTTGCATATAGCCACATGGACAGCCGACGCATTAAAGTAAACAAATTTTATTAAAATTAACGTCCAAAATAGCCGAAAAGGGCGTTTATATAAAAAAATTAAGGGTTTAAGGTCAACTTTAATCGCCTTGTAACATAATATATCTATTTTTTAATTAATTTTGCATGTGGAATAGTTGTAAGGCGCATTCTGACGTAACAGAGGCGCCTTAGAAAAGAAAAATTAAGTCAGATTATTAAAATTTTATTTTTAATCATAAACAATAACAGTATGAGAAAACGTCTAGAAATTCTATTCGTGTTGATGTTGTTCTCTGCGACCGCCATGCTGGCCCAGATGACAACGTCAGGAATCAACGGTATGGTTACGGCCGGAGGCGACAAGGCTATCGGCGCCACCGTAACAGCAGTGCACGAGCCGTCGGGAACCACTTATAACACCGTGGTGAACGAAAGCGGCCGCTACTCTATCAACGGTATGCGCGTGGGCGGCCCCTACACCGTCAAAGTGAGCTACATAGGCTACACAACGAGCGTTACAAAAGATGTGACGCTGCAGTTGGCAGAGTCATACAGCCTGAACGTAAAGCTCGCCGAAGACGCCAATGAACTGGGCGAAGTAGTGGTTTCGGCCAAAGCTACAAAATTTACGGCAGAAAGAACCGGTGCCTCTACCAACATCAACCTGAGACAGCTGGAGAACATGCCTACAGTAAGCCGCTCAATCACCGACTTCACACGTCTGTCTCCCTACGGCGGCAACGGAATGAGCTTTGCCGGTACTGACGGCCGTACAGCCAACTTCACCGTGGACGGTGCCAACTTCAACAACAACTTCGGTCTGAGCGACGGTCTGCCCGGCGGCGGCAACCCTATATCTATCGATGCCATCGAGGAAATGCAGGTTGTGATATCACCCTACGACGTACGTCAGACTAACTTCATAGGCGGTGGCGTGAACGCCATAACCAAGTCAGGTACGAACACCTTCAAGGGTACTGCCTACATATATCATCAGAACGAGAACATGCGCGGTGATGCCATTGAGCGCGAGCAGATAAGCGGCGCACGCGAGAAAGACCAGAAGACAACTTACGGTTTCACTCTCGGCGGTCCGATCATCAAGAACAAGCTGTTCTTCTTCGTCAGCGGAGAAATGAGCAAGACTCCTACAGTGGTTAACCGTTGGCGCGGTTCTGTGGACGGCGTAGCCGACGCAGACAACTACATTTCACGTACGACATTGGCCGACCTTGAGAAAGTGTCTAACTTTGTAAAAGACAAATACGGCTACGACACTGGCTCATGGACAAACTTCCCTGCCGACGAAAACAACTACAAGCTGTTGGCACGTCTCGACTGGAACATCACCAACATGCACCATCTGTCATTCCGTTACAACTATACGAAGAACCGCAACTGGAACCCCACCAACGCATCTTCAATGGACGGAGGTACGCGCTCGGCTTACGGTCGCTTCTCACAGATGTCAATGAGCTACGCCAACTCTATGTATGCTCTCGACAACCTTGTTCACTCTTTCTCTCTCGACCTTAACAGCCGCTTCACCGAGAACCTCTCTAACCAGTTCTTGGTTACTTATTCAAAGCTCGATGATGTGCGTTTCACCAATTCGGCTGATTTCCCCTTCATAGACATCATGGACGGCACAGGCACTAACACTGCCTACATTTCACTCGGTAAGGAGCTGTTCACACACAACAACGCCGTGCGTAATAACATCTGGAACATCAAGGACGATGTTACCTACTATGCCGGCAACCACAAGATTATGCTTGGAGCTAAGTTTGAACACCAGATGGCGCTCAACTCTTATATGCGTAACGGTACAGGATATTACCGCTACTACTCACTCGACGACTTCCTCAACGGAGCTGCTCCTGAGATTGTAAACCTGACCTACGGCTATGACGGCAAGAGCGATCCGGCTGCGAAAGTCAGCTTCAACACTCTCGGTATATATCTGCAGGACGAGTGGTCTATCAATCCACGCTTCAAGCTTACTTACGGCTTGCGCTTTGACGACATGTTCTTCAGCAACGCTGACCTTATGACAAACAAGGCCATCTACGACCTCGACTACGACGGACGCCACATTGACACAGGCAAATGGCCGAGCTCTAATCTTACTGTAGCTCCGCGTGTAGGCTTCGTATGGGATATCCTCGGCGACAAGACCCTCAAGCTGCGTGGAGGTTCAGGTATATTCCAGGGCCGTCTGCCGCTGGTATTCTTCACCAACATGCCTACAAACTCAGGTATGGTGCAGTATCAGGCAATCATCAATGCCGCAAACGCTGCAAAGAAAGGATTCACAATGGAAGAATTTGCCGGAGGACTTGTTACAAACGAGAACGGCTATCCCACTATCGACGCCCTGCAGAACAAACTCTTCGAGCTGGGCTATCCTAAGACAATCAGACCTGAGGACGGAACTCTGCCTTCACAGATATCAGCCGTAGACCCCGACTTCAAGATGCCTGAAGTATGGAAGACTTCTTTGGCTATTGACTATGTTGTACCAGTAGGCTTCCCTCTGACAATCACAGCCGAAGGTATCTTTAACAAGACAATATATGGCGTTACAATGCAAGACTGGTCAATTCCTGATGTAGGCGGATTTGCACGCTTCAACGGTGTTGACAATCGCCCGATATTCCCTACCGGATACAACAAAGATGTTGTGCCTGCTTATGTGCTGTCTAACACACACAAGGGCTACGGATGGAGCGCAAGCTTGTCAGCATACGCATCTCCTACAAAGAACATCGACATCATGGCTGCCTATACACACACCTGCTCTAAGGAGCTTACAGGTATGCCCGGATCTAACGCTTCTTCTACAATAGCATATCTGCCTTCAGTAGAAGGTCCTAACAACATCAAGCTGCACAACTCGCAGTATGTTGAGCCAGACCGCGTGATAGCACAGATTACTGCTCACGACAACAGCCACAACCACTTCAGCCTCATCTATGAGGGATGGCGCGGCTCATACAACTACACATACATGCTGCAGAACGATATGAACGGCGACGGACAGGCTTACGACCCGATCTTCATCCCGACGGACGAGCAGGTTGAGAAGAACCAGTTCCGCTTCAAGACAGCTGACGACCGCGACCGCTTCATGGCTTATGTCCACAACAACAGCTACCTGAAGAATCATCAGGGCGAATATGCAGAGGCTTACAGCGTTTACTCTCCATGGGTTCACCGCTTCGACTTCAGCTACAAGCACGACTTCGTGTTCAACACTGGCGCATGCAAACACATGCTGACCCTGAGCTTCGACATCAAGAACGTCGGCAACCTCTTCAACTCTTCATGGGGTGTGGCCAAGACTCTCAACCCGGCTATCGGCACAGAAGCAAAGATCCTGAAATATGAAGGAGCCGACGCTGACGGCTATGCTGTGTTCTCTACTCCGTCATCTATCAACGGATCAACAAAGACATGGACAGCAAACCATGCAATCGGTCAATGCTGGTATATGTCTATCGGCATCAAGTACACATTCAACTAATTTTTAAAACGGAAGTATAATTATGAAACTAAAAAATATATTTTCCCTGCTTCTGCTGAGTGTTGTGGCTTTGTTCACAAGCTGCTCAAACGACGATGACATCACTCTGCTTGACGACATTCAGGTGTCAAAATCATACATATCCATCCCCGAGGAAGGTGGTAACGACACCATCATTGTAAAAGCCAAAGGCGACTGGATACTTGAGAACAAGCCCAATTGGCTTAAATTTAACGAGCATTCTGACTCAGTAGGCAAGGCCGGTGAAACACAGCTCGTATTCTCTGCAGAACCTTACACAGGCGGCCGCAGCTCTGACGCCATGACAATAACATGCAACGGCAAGGTGCAGCATCTCAACGTCGTACAAGGCGAGGTTGCAATCACCCCTGCCACTTGCGCCGAGGTTATTGCCGGACCTGACAACAAGACTTATCAGGTAACAGGTACGGTGACAGCTATCGCCAATACAACCTACGGAAACCTCTATCTGAACGACGGTACAGGCGAGATTTACATCTACGGAACTCTCGACGCGTCAGGCGCTGAGAAGAACTTCCTCAGCCTTGGCATCGAGGTAGGCGACGAGATTACAGTTCAGGGTCCGAAGCTTACTTACAACGGAACTGTAGAGCTGGTAAACGTTACTGTTGTTGACATCAACAAGAGCCTTATCAAAGTTGACTCTCTTTCTGCAGATGCCATTTCTAAAGATGGCGGCACCATTACAGCATATGTAACCACAAAAGGCTCTGGCGTGTCAGTAGACATTCCAGAGGATGCCAAGGAATGGCTGTCTATCGCTTCAATAAAGCAGAACGGCACATCTGCAGAACTGACCTTCAAGGCTGCACCCAACGAAGGAGGCATACGCTCAACAGAGCTGACACTTGCTACTGTGGCAGACGGTAAGACATACACCACACTGACTACAATCACACAGCAAGGCGGCATACAGGACGTATCTGTAGCAGACTTCAACGCTGCTGCCGACGGCGATGCACAATATCGCCTTAAGGGTGTGGCAACAGACGTTCAGGACAACGGAAGTTTCACGCTGACCGACTGGAGCGGCTCTACCTTGGTTTACAAGAGCACCAATGCTGCAGCCAAAGGCGTTAAGAACGGCGACATCGTAACCGTTGTAGGCACACACGACACATATAAAGGCACAGTAGAACTGGTAGGCGGCGACGTTACAGAGCTGAATCCTACAACCACCATCTCTATTGCCGATTTCATGGGTCTTCCTGACAGCGACACCAACTATATGATAACCGGTACAATCACAAAGATAGCCAACGACCATTACGGCAATGTCTATATCTCTGACGGTACAAACGAGGTTTATCTCTATGGTCTGTATCCCGGCTATGGTGCAACTGGCGACAACCGCTACGATTTTGTTGCCAACAGCGGCCTCAAGGTTGGAGACGAGATTACAGTTATCGGCGCTCACCTGACATACGGCGAAACAATTGAAATAAAGAACGCCATATTCGTCAGCAAGAACAACTGATAAGCAGAATAAAAAAAGCTGATGCCGCTTGCGGCATATCAGATAAGAACAGAAATGGCTGTCCAAAGATTAATTTATGGACAGCCATTTCTGTTTCTATCAAAATCGCCATTAGGCTGCAATAGCTTTATCTATTTTGCGCATTCATGCTTACGCCGCAAAATATAAATCTCAGGATATTTTCTTTTCCAGACAACCACTTTTATCACGCCTTACTTTCCGTTCTCGTTTTTTAGTTGTATTTTTGTCAGGTTAAGAAACAAATAACGGTAATATGTCAGATTTCAGACTAAAAGCATTCTACAGCGTGGCCAAGAACCTCAGTTTCACACGTGCGGCTAAAGAGCTGTTCGTAAGCCAGCCTGCAATAACCAAACACATCAACGAACTGGAACGGCAATACTCCGTAAGACTCTTCGACCGCACAGGCGGAAAGATAATGCTCACCGATGCCGGACGGCTCATGCTTGAACACTGCAGCCGCATACTCGACGAGTATAACCGCATGGAATACGACATGAACCTGCTCAACGAGCGCAGCAGCGGACACATAAGCATAGGCGCAAGCACCACGGTGGCGCAGTATGTGCTGCCGCAGATACTGGCAGAATTTACCGAAAGATTTCCGCAGATAGAGGTGTCGCTCACCAACGGCAACTCGCGCGACATAGAGAACGCACTGCTCAACCACGACATCGACCTTGGCATGGTAGAAGGCATCACCCATTCAGCCGGCCTACAGTATGAGCCGTTTCTTGAAGACGAACTCGTGGCCATAATAAAGCAGTCGGGCAACGAGTCGATGCCCGAAGAAATTACTCCGCAGGAGCTGTGCCGCCAACCGCTCGTCATACGCGAACAAGGCTCAGGAACACTCGAGGTGATAGAGACCGAACTGGAAAAGCACGGAATAAGGCCCCAGGAACTTAACATACGCATACGCCTCGGCAGCACTGAAGCCATCAAAGCCTTTCTGCGCCACAGCCGCAGCATGGGCATAGTGTCGGTGTTCTCCGTGAGAGAAGAACTGGCCAGAGGCGTGTTCAGAGTCATCGACATTGCCGGTCTCAACTTCAGCCGCCACTTCTGCTTTGTGGCCTCTGCCGGCAAGGATTCGCCGCTTACCGAAAAGTTCAAAGACTTTACACGCCGCAGCATAATAACTTCAGGTTATAGAGTATAAAAAATTAAGATATACTACATAACAAAAAATTAATTACCTTTGCAGCAGTAAACTTAAAGGCAGCCCGACAACAAGACACGAAGGTCTGCCAGGCAAGGAGAAAAAGAGAATAAAATAAATATTATTAACAAAGGTAATCTATCATGTTTGAAAAAGGAAACAGGGCAAACACCCTTCACGGAATCTTGCTGATTGCATTATTTTCGTTTGCAGCATTCTATCTGGCAGACCTGCCCATCATGAAGCAGCTCTCGCTCAGTCCGCTCATCATCGGAATCATCCTTGGTATGCTCTATGCCAACAGCCTTCGCAACAAACTGCCCGAAACTTGGGTGCCGGGTATTAAGTTCTGCACGAAGCAACTTCTCCGCACGGGTATCGTGCTCTATGGTTTCCGCCTTACGCTGACACAGGTTGCGGCAGTAGGAGTGCCGGCAATAATCGTGGATGCCATAATCGTTACAGGAACAATATTTCTTGGCCTGTGGTTTGGCCGCATGCTCAAGCTCGACCGCGACACTACGCTAATGACCTCTACAGGTAGCGCCATATGCGGTGCTGCAGCCGTGCTCGGAGCCGAGCCCGTAGTGAAATGTGAAAGCCACAAGACAGCCATTGCCGTATCAACTGTGGTTATCTTCGGAACAATATCAATGTTCCTCTACCCCATCATGTATCGTTCCGGAATACTTTCAGGCCTGAGCGACACTGCCGTTGCAATCTACACTGGAAGCACGCTGCACGAAGTGGCACACGTAGCCGGAGCCGGCAACGCCATGGACCCGACAGACAGCCTGGGCATAGCCGGCACTGCAACTATCACAAAGATGATACGCGTAATGATGCTTGCCCCGGTGCTCGTCATAATGAGCTTCGCGCTTGCCGGACGCAAGAAGGCCACAGCCGACGGACATAAGGGAAAGAGCAAAATCACAATACCATGGTTTGCCTTCGGCTTCATCGGCATAATCTGTGTAAACTCCCTCCTGCAGTATCTTTTCAATGCACCGACAGTTAAGGACATACCGCTGAACGGCGTCATTGAATACATCGACACCTTCCTGCTGACCATGGCAATGACTGCTCTCGGAACAGACACAAACATACAGAAGTTTAAACAGGCCGGAGCCAAGCCGTTCCTCCTTGCCGGCATGCTTTACGTATGGCTCGTAGGTGGCGGATACTTTATAACAAAATACGTTGTAGGCTTTTTCGGATAATACGTTTTATAACGACATACTCTCTTCAAAGCACAATTCAATAAACTTAAGCACAAACCGGCGGACAGATAATCGATATCAGTCCGTCGGTTTGTGCTTTTCATCATAAACAAAAAGCCATGACCTGCTCAATGAGGTCATGGCCTGTAGCCCGGACGCGGGCTTACGACATATTATCACAAAAAATTAATCGTTGTCTGTGCTTATCCGGCAATATTTCTTGTACCAGAACGCAAACAGCACTCCCGACAGCAGCAGCACTATGACGGCAGCTATATAGCCGGCAACATTGCTGAGTGCAAACGAATTTTTAGAAACAAGAAGGAATGCCACACACACGGCCGTCATAAACATAGCCGGGATAAGCGTTATGATATACGGCTTTGACTTACGTGCAAGATACACCGTAAGCGCCCAAAGCGTAAACACGGCAAGCGTCTGATTGGCCCATCCGAACCATCCCCATATAACGTTGAAGCCGTCTTCATCGGCGATGTTAAACCACAAGAAGCCCAGCGTGACCAAAAACAGAGGTATGCATATATAAATGCGGTGGCGTATGGTGTGCTGCTCAAAGTTAAGAAACTCCGCAATAATCAGTCTGGCACTGCGCAATGCCGTGTCGCCGCTCGTTATAGGAGCAGCCACAACGCCAAGTATAGCCAATGCACCGCCAAACATACCAAGCCATCCCGAAGACACGGTGGTTACCACCTCAGGTGCCTGAAGCGTAAGAGGAACACCAAGCTCCTGTGCGGCTCCGCCATAAAAGAAATAAGAAGATATTGTTGCCCATATAAGCGCAACGATGCCCTCGGTTATCATCGCACCGTAAAACAGCGGACGTCCCTGTTTCTCATTCGCCATACAACGTGCCATAAGCGGACTCTGAGTGGCATGGAAGCCGCTGATGGCACCACAGGCAATGGTTATAAAAAGACATGGGAATATCGGACCCGATTTAGGCGACAGATTGCCTAGTCCGTCGGTAAGCTCTGGCAGCTGCGGCCATTTGACAAACAGCACCACCATGAGCGCAACAGCCATAAACAGCATGGCAATGGCAAAAAGCGGATAAATCTTGCCGATAATTTTATCAACAGGAAGCATCGTGGCAAGAAAATAATATGCAAAAATTATCAGACACCATACATAAACCCATGTAACTGAGTCGCCGCATATTGTACCTAATATCAATGCCGGACTATATACAAACACGGCACCGACCATTATAAGCATAAAAACAGAGAACACCAGCATGACCTTCTTGGTTGACTTGCCGAGATAACAGCCTACAAGCTCCGGCAGACCTGCACCGCCATGACGCTGCGACAACATTCCGCTGAGATAATCGTGAACCGCACCAGCAAAGATACAGCCGAAAACTATCCACAGATAGGCCGAAGGGCCAAACTTGGCACCCATGATGGCCCCGAAAATAGGTCCTGTGCCGGCAATGTTAAGAAACTGAATCATAAAGATTTTCCATCCCGGCAATACTACATAGTCTACGCCGTCGGCCATACTTACAGCCGGTGTAGGACGGTCGTCGGGAGCAAACACACGCTCTACGATGCGTCCATAAATGAAATAGCCCACCACAAGGGCAACCAAACTTAAAACAAATGTGATCATAGATTAGATTATTATTCTCTTTTGAACATACTAATTATTGGCAAAAGTAAAAATATAAATTTAAAAATGCAAAGAAAAACCTGATTTTATATATAAAATATATAAGCTGCACAACAGCTTATCCCACTGAGACATTTCATGTTGTTTTAAAGTTTTATCCTAAAAAATGCATCACTGACAAAAACAAGACTACGCTAAAATGCCATAAACGTGATATCCGGCACAACAACATCTTAATATTCAAGCTGAATATCAAATAAATTTATTTTACAACCCAGAAAAATCGAAAGCAAAACATACATTTATTATTAACAAGCGTTCATATCGGACGACTATTCAACAAAAACAATAAGCAAAACAATGCGTATTAGTTTCAAATCATTAACCTATTGTTTTCATGTCGTAACTCGGCCACTTTTGAAGCGAAAACGGCCGAGTTTTTCATCAAAAACTAATTGTTTTTTTATGAGAAATCAATATGCTCCGCAACCGTAAGCCAGTCCGTAGGCTATGACTTTACAAATCGCAGCACCTGTTAAGCCTACATAAAATAAGCCTTGCAATACAACCAACGCATCATTCACATGCAAGAATATCGTCAGGCCATGCACATGACATAAAAAATTTACCTTCTTGTAGCTTCCGTATATTTACTTCTCTTTAGTCGCCAGCTTTTTATACATGGCTGGAGTCATGCCGTTAATTTTCTTAAACGTGCGGTTAAAGCTTGTCGCATTGGTATATCCCACCTCCTCATAAATAGCCTGAATGGTCATATTGCCATAATGCTCATTATCCGAAAGCATTCTGCATGCCTCCATTATACGTTTCTCGTTAATGTATGTTCTGAAGTTTTTATTGTATGTCTTGTTGATGACAAACGAAACATACTTTGTGTTCGACTTTGCCATGTCGGCTATAATCTTCAGACTGAGGTCAGGATCAGAAATTATTTCGGGCGTATTTATAATCTCATTAATTTTCGCAAGAAGTGCGTCTGCCTGTTCCTGCGTCATGTCAACCCCACCGGCATTTCCGTCAAACTCGTCGTCGCCGGCCTCATCGCCTTCATTGTAAGACGGCACAATAGCCACCTTGCTTCTGTCTGATTTTATCAAGTCGTTGTTCTTGTTGATAAGCAGGCGCTGTGCATTTCTTAAATTACGGTTCTTGCGTATAACCACCACTGCCAGCACAATTGTGATTATCAACAAAATAGAAATCAAGATAACAGCCAAAGTATAAATGTTGATAATCGAGGTCAGCGAACTTATCTCCTCCGTACTTTTACGCGACTCATACTCCTGCAATTTTCCCCTTGCCTGGTTCATGCCCTTTGCACTAAACACCGAGTCATAAGTCTCAAGATACAACACTCTGTATTTTCTGGCAGAATCGCTATCGCCATTTCCGGCATACGCCTCGTAAAGGATCTTGTACGCATTGATTTCCATCTCGGCATTATCCATTTCAACAGACATATCCCGGCATTTAGCTCCATACTTTATAGCATTGCCGTAATCATGCTTTTTGACGAGAATATTTCCTATCTCAGACTCCTGATATAATATAAAGATGTCGTCCAGCTCATTTTTCTCTGCGTATGCGGCAGCCCTTAGATGATCCTTCACAGCTTCGTCATACTTACGTTCAGCCTGCTTTATTCGGGCAGAATTATATATTAGGAAATACTCCCATTGTGTTGCGTTCTTGCTTACCTGCATCTTCTTGGCTATATCATAATATTCCTTTGCCTTTTTAATATTCCCCAGATGACAATATGCAGGCACTATATTAGTAAGGTATTTGCCTATCAGCTCTTCGTCATTAAGTTTTTTCGACATCTTGTATCCTTTCAGCAGATAGAAGAGGTTTGCCTCATAATCGCCAAAAGCTTCATAAATATTGGCAATATTACCTATGCATGCCATGTATGTGCGCTTGTCGTCTTCCTTTTCAGCTATTTCCATACCTTTTATATAATATGTAAGGGCCAAAGGATAATTGCCATCCTTATACAAGCCGTCGGCTATTATTTTTGTCATGCCTGATTTTGTGTTTGCAGGCATCGACGCATAAGAATGACATACAGGACATACAAATAGAAATATTATGAAAATAATGTGTTTAAACATATCGTATTAGGCTTTTAATAAATTTTAATCGACAGGCTATTAACCGTCTTCCATTGCAAATTTAAACAAAATATAAGAGAAAAATATAGACAAAATCGTAAAATGCAAGTTTTTTTTTAATATTTCGTGAAATGTGAAGAATTTGGATGCTTTTATTTGTATAATCTGTAATAAAAAATATAATTTAGCAGACGTAAAAATTTAATAAATCTATTATTCTGATAAACTTAACACCTACAATATTATGAGAATCCTTAACGTTTTTATTACCATTGCAGCTTGCCTGATTTGTTTAAACGGCACATACGCTGCTCCTGCCTGGCCAAACAAAATATCATACACCCAGGCAGACGGAACTAAGGTAACAGTGTATTTGAATGGTGACGAATACATGCACCATTATGTAAGTGAAGACGGATTCATCCTTCTACCCGATGCAAACGGAAGTCTTAGATATGCAGAAATTGTTGACAACAAGGTGGTGCCGACAGGAATGGTGGCACACAACGCAACAAGCCGCAACGCTAAAGAACTCCAGTTTATAAAAACATTAGACCAGCAGGCTATCAAGCAAAAGCTTGCCGTAGCCTATAGGGACAAGCGCCAGGAGATAGCCTCTAAGGCACAAAGAGTAAAAAGTCAAAGCTCGCCAAGCGTCATAGAGCCCGTATTCCCAACAATAGGCAATATCCGCGGACTTATAATCTTAGCCCAGTTTAAGGACCAGAAGTTTTCTACTGACAACATCCATGACATATATAACAGCATGGCAAACGATGAAGACTATTCAGGTCCGTATGCTTCAGGAAGCATAAAGAGCTATTTCACCGCGCAGTCTGCCGGAAAATTTGTTCCTACATTTGACATTGTCGGCCCAGTTGACCTTCCTCACGAAATGGCATATTACGGCTATGACGAGAGAGCAGCAGAACTGATGATAGATGCATGCAGCATGGCAGACGCAAACACAGACGTCGACTTTTCTAAATACGACTACAACGGCGACGGATATGTTGATTTTATCTTCGTGGTGTATGCCGGCTACGGACAGTCGCAGGGCGGCAGCGAAGAGACTGTATGGCCACAGGCCGTAGACCTGACTTACGAAAGCTGGAACATGTACGACGGACTGTATTTAGGACAGGCAGCATGTTCATGTGAGCTGAGAGGCCATGAAGGAACAACTCTCGACGGCATCGGCACATTCTGCCATGAGTTCAGCCACATCCTCGGACTGCCTGACATATACGACGCAGCATATTCAGGAATGCAAGGCATGCTTACATGGGACGTGATGTGCAACGGACTCTATAATGACGACAGCAAGACTCCTGCCGGATACACAGCAATGGACAAATATACTGTAGGCTGGCTCGAACCTGTAGTGCTTAGCGAACCTGCCAAGGACCTGACATTAAATCCGTTGTCTGAATCAAACGAGGCATACTTCATTGTATGCGGAACAGACAACAATGAATACTTCACCTTGGAGAACCGCCAGCAGACAGGCTGGGACAAGGCTCTCGACGGTCACGGACTGATTATTTCGCAAATACATTATGTTCCTTCTCTTTGGAATACCAACCGTGTCAACACCTCATCGTCAGGCTATGAGCATGTTTCTCTTATCCCTGCAGACGGCCATGCCTCTGACGGCACCGAGGCCGGCGACCCGTTCCCCGGAACAAGCAACAACACACAGTTTACTGATACGTCAATGCCTTCTGCAAAATGGCATACTACATCTGACGCGGTAAACTGTCCGATAACAAACATAAGAGAAAACAACGGTGTGATCACTTTCGACTTCAAGAGCGATGCAACAGGCATTGAATCACACGAAGCAGGACAAGAACTGGCACGCATCAGCGCAACCGGCGGAACAATAAATATTGACAATCCGCAAAAGTCTGATGTACTCATACTCTCAGCTGACGGCCGCATTATACAGAAATCAGCCCAAAGGCATATAACATGCACTCCAGGATGTGGCATGTACATTGTAAAATGCGGTGAGTTAATTAAAAAAGTTATTTTAGCAAGACCTTAATTATTAACATTTAAAAAGTACCATTATGAAGAAAATTTTATTCTCCATGCTTGCAGTTTTGGCTATTATTTGCGCCAACACATCTGCGTATGCTGCAGACAGCGGCTCAGCATCAACCGTAAACAGGAAAATGTATGGATACTTTAACTACAACGGAGCTCTGGCAGGTGCTTACGGCTTTTGTTCATTAAACCTCAATGATCTTTCAAAAGCTGACGTAATATATCCTTATGGAAACATGAAGAGCATCTATTCGGGAGCTGCCGTAGACGACGTCTTCTATGCATACGAATATGTCTACGACTCATTTATGGGTCCTCAGAACGGCGACTTCATATCATACAATATAACGACGGGCCGTTACACCGTGCTGGGTTCGGAAGGACTTGCCGCACAAGGCACTAACTTCAAGACACAGGACATGACCTATGACTACAGTTCTAAGACAATGTACGCAATAGGTTTCTTCCAGGGAGAATCTGCCCTATATAGCGTCAACCTTAAAGACGGTATGCTTACAAAGGTTACAACGCTGCAAAAAACTCTTGGCGTAATTGCAGCCGACATGGACGGAACATTATATGGCGTAGGCGCCAATGACGGCGTGCTGTATAAGGTGAACAAAAATGACGGTTCGGTAACAAGAATATTGCAGACAGGTTTCGGAGGATTGTCACAGAATCAGACAATGGAATTCGACCATTCTACTGGTCTTCTGTATTGGGCAGCATGCTCATATGATTATGACAAGGGCATACAAGCACACATGCTGTGCATCGACCTGACATCTGAAAATGTAACAATGAAGAATCTCGGACAGATTGGTATCAACTCATCATTCATGGCTCTCTACATCCCGTTTGCTGAAGGCGGAGACAACGCTCCTGCTGAACCTGCAGAATTCACAGTTACACCAGGAGAGAAAGGTGCAAGGACAGCACACATGACATGGAAAGCTCCTACAACTTCTTTCGGCGGCGAGACATTGGCTGATGCCGTTACAGGTTATGTGATAGAGCGTAACGGAGAAAAGATTGCAACTCTGGAAGCTAATGCAACGTCTTATGACGACACCAGTATTGATGCAGACGGCGACTACGCATACGTTATTTACGCCGTAAACAAGGCCGGCAACGGCGGCAAGGCCCGCGCAACGGTATTTGTAGGCAACGACATGCCTGGACAGGTATCTAACATGAAATTCGTCGTAGGCGAAGGATGTGCTTCAGCCAAGCTGTCATGGGACGCACCTACACAAGGCTTTAACGGAGGATATTTCTCTCCAGACGGACTGACATATAAGATCGTGCGCCAGCCGGACAACAAGACTGTTGTTGAAAACCTGAAAGAAACCACGTTCACAGACGACCAGATGACACGTATCGGACGCTACACATACGTCATCTATGCATGCAACGAATATGGTGAGACAGCTGCAAACATGCCCGAAGCCTATGTACTCGGCAAGGCAATGACTCTGCCGATGTCACAAGACTTTTCAAACATGACATATTTTGAAAATCAGTGGATGGCTTACGATGCCAATAAAGACGCATACAGCTGGACATATACATCTGAATGGGGTCCGCTGCAGTTTGACGATACTACACCATGCGCTGAATACATTGTTAACCCCGGTATCGAAAACTACGGAAATGACGCCGACGAATGGCTGATAAGTCCTCCGCTCGAGTTTAATGCCGCAAAGAGCTACAAGATCAGAGTGAAGATACGCTGCACAGCCGAAGAGAAACTGCAGTTCACTTTGGGCAGCAACAACGTTTACACAGAACATGCTATGTTTGATGAATTTACGTTCAAGCCGCAGTTGAATGAATCAGGCGACAACTGGATTTACTCTGAGTATGAGTTTAACGTTCCGGCAGGAACAGACGGAGCGCGCTGTATAGGTATACACCTCGTAAGCCCGTATCCTGTAAATGGAATGTCTTATTTACAGATAGCAAATGTAACTGTCGAAGAAGGTGTTGCATCAGGAATCAAGCAGACAATAAATTCTGATGAAGCAAAGAACGACAACGACATATATACCATAGACGGACGCTTAGTGCGCACCGACGGCAGCCTTAAAGGCCTCACAAAAGGCATATACATCAAGGGCGGCAAGAAATATGTAATAAGATAAAAACATTTCCAGACGCCATACATATAATATTTGCAGCATGGGATATTGCCCGGGGTGATTTATCCCATCGAAACGGCAGACAATAACCCATGCTGCAATTCTTGTTTAACACTTAAAACCTTCTGTTTATGAAAAAGCATTTATTCACAACAATATTGCTAGCTGCAATGTCAGGCTTTGCCATCGCACAAGACTCGCCCGAAACAGCGATAAACCTGCGTGTCGGTTATAACGAATATACGCCTGACACAAAAGATGAAGTGGATGTCTACTGGAAATACACAGCTGAAGAGAACAGTATACTTACGATTGAGGCAACCAGCATCCAGCAATTAACGGCATTTGAACTCGACGGCAGCGAACGGGTTAACGTAAAGCCTGCTCAAGGCGAACAATTTACCATACAAAATTATCCGTTGGAGGCAGGCAGCACAATTTACTTTCAAATGCCAGTGTATAGCGGCAACAAGGCAACATTCGACCTGAAAACTACTCCTTTACCGGATTTAGGCAAAGGTCATACCGAGGATGATCCTATGCCTATCTCACCCGAAAACAAGTATTACATGGGAAACCAGTATGTATTTTCTGATCAAGTTTTCTATGCCACTTACACGGCAGACAAGGAAGGTCTGCTTGTCATGACCTCGTCTACAGCCGTAATGGGAATTACTGTTGAAGGCTCTATTGGTCTCAAATTCGATCCGACATTCGCCATCGACCGCGGTACACAACATCAATGCAAGATGCCGGTAGAAGAAGGAAAGACATATCTGATAAGATTCGACAACTATTCTCCTTTCATACTTGACGTAACATTTGAAGACGCTGAGCGCGGCTCACTCTACATGCCGTTCCGGCTGAAAGAAGGCGACAACACTGTTCCTGCAGCAGCCGGTACTTATTACTACATATACTCAAACGAAAGAACCGGATATGGAGTTGTCAGCAGCACAAGCGAACTTCCTGGCGGACAAGTTAAGATTTTCCCGGAAGACAAGAGTCTTATTGAAGCCGGATATACTTTGGCCACATCAGAAGAAGGCAGCTTCAACACACGTTGGGAACTGGAAGAGCCAAACACTATATATTTCGTATGTGTAAACAAAACTGAAGCTACGACAGAAGAGCAGATTATGACTTTTGCATGCGAAGACTATAAAGCAGGAGACAAAGAGTCGAACCCGATTGTAATCAGTGAAACTCCATCAGAAATCACAACAGAGGCCTCTAACAAGACAACATTCTATGCGGTAGATATTCCGGCACAGTCGAACAAAATTCTTGATGTGAAGGCTGTTTCTGAAATACAAAGCGGATACACTAAGGTTGAAATTTATCCTAGTGGGAACAGTTATAACAGCATTTCCGGCAATAATGCCGTATACACACAGGTCAGCGGAGGCGAGCAGGGCCAGCGCTATATCATCAAATGGACTTCAAGCGAGACAGAGCCTATCACATTCAAAGTTTCAATGGAGGACATAATGCAAGGAGACATCATCACCGATCCTCTAACAGCCGTGAAAGGTGAAAACACTGTTGAAAACAAGAACGGATACATCAAGTATTATAAGTATACAGCCACAATAACCGGCAAACTGTATTTCAGCGGACCGTCTAATATGTTTGTTTCATTCCCGAAGGGCACCGGCCCATACGATGGCTCTTATTCTACTACTAGAGACGAAAATATGGCATACGTGCTTGAGATTCTTGAGGGAACAACATATCTCATTAAGATAGACGGAGCCTTGGACGGACAGAAGTTCACCATAGAGGAAAAAGATTATGATCTCGGAGAAGGACGCACTAACCCGATAATAGTAGACGGCGACACATACACATTCGGAGACGAAATACCAAGAAATCTATGGCTGCAATACACAATGAAGGAAGACGGCGTTCTGACTATCGAAAGCAACAAGCCTTACAATGATATGGGCTATGACGAAATTTATTACTGCAAGGGCAAGGACGGTGAACCAGTAGCAATATCAGGACCAGATACCGACGGTTCTACTATTTACCATGTAGACCTTTCGGCTGCAGCAGGCGACATATTCCTTGTAAATGTCAAGATAACAACAGCGTCAAAAGGCAACAGTGTGTACTTTACCGAAAGAGAATTCAAGGAAGGCGAATCTGTCAATACGGCTATCGAGCTTAAAGACGGAGAGGCTGTAGAACTACCGGAAGTTGAGGCAACAAAACCGTTATGGTATGTCGTTCCGCTTGAAGAAGGAGAAGTTACTGTTACAACCAACGCTCCGTTTATGACCAACCCTGTATGGTTTGCCAACGAAGAAGATGCACTCAACGGAACTAATGGAGTTGTAATGGAATTCCAAAACTCATTCGACGAGGATTACAATATGCTATGCACTTGGAAAACCACTGTCACTACTCCGGGCAAGCACTATATAAGAGTAGACGAAGCATACACAGGCATCAGCATGACACTTACAGGACCGGTAAGCACTAACATATACCAGATGAACGATATGCAAGAAGGCATAACTGCAGGCAAAGGCTACATCAATGTCAGCGCTGCTAATAAGCCGGTTGCTATTTACAATGTTTCAGGCGTAAAAGTGGCAGAAAGCAATGTTGACGGCAACTGTACCTTCAACCTGAACAACGGTATATATATTGTAAAAGTAGGAAACTTGGTAAAAAAAGTTTTAGTTAAATAATAATGGGGATTTTCACATCATAGAATGTGGATATAGTAAAAGCGGCGCCTGTCTTTCCAAAACGGAAAAGACAGGCGTTTTTTTCATCATAAATTATTGACTATCAAACATCCTGATACATATCATTCCGCATTGCAAAAGCATAGTTTTTAGAATGCGAAAGGTGGCCTTTTACATTACGAAAGGGCACTTATCATATTGCCAACGCATATAATAAATATGTTTTTCTTTAAAAACTCATCACTCGTCACAATTGGACATAACTTATTTATCTACAACAACTTACAGTGTGACGAGTTGACATTTCAACTCATCACACATGCATATTTGGTCAACCAAAAACAGGATTAATTATGTCCAGAAACAGTTTTTTATCTGAATTCTGCATTATGAAAACATCAATAAAAGCCTGAAGAAGCTGAAAAACAGATAGTGTGATGAGTTGACTTTTCAACTCATCACACTATAACCACCTGACAGCAAGCATCTTAGAGTAGGATGTGACGAGTGATGAGTTTCTAAAGAAAAATTATTTTTTTATTTGCTCCACGATATAACGCACTCCCGTGCGCGTGTGACGCCTGTTGAAACCTAGCCGCTTCAACGTTATGCCTACGCTTTTATCAGACAACCCAGATAATGGCAGACGCGGATAGGCACGACAGACTACGGACACAATGTCGTCAACAGACATCTCATGCCCTGCCCCATCGGCTTCAGGAATGCGGAAGAGACGGGCTACGGCCGAACCAAAATCAGAAACACGCATGAAGCTCATGTTGTCGTCCATCAGGCGTTCAGTAGCTGCCGCATTGAGATAACACAAAGCGCCGCCACGTATTTCGCTTATAATCTGGGCATAAAGCTGCTTATAATCAACAGCCGAAGTGAAATCAATGCTGCCCGTAACTGCCACGCACACAAACCTTCGGCTACCGGTAAGGTCGGTCAAAGGATGTCTGCTGTTGGTTGTGGCTATGAAACTTGCATAACGGCGTTCGGTTGAAAAATTGCTGCGATATGCCTTCACGGCTGTTACTTCACTCTTTGAAATGATGTATTTAATCAGCGGCTGTCTACTGGCCGAATAGCGGTCGAACTCATCGATGTTGATAAGGGCAAAGGATGACAGGCCACGCATCAGAGTGTTGTCGTTGCGGAAGTCGATACGGTCGTTGTAATAGGTGCGGAGCTCTGGCGGCAATATAATCTTGGCAAACGACGACTTGCCACAGCCCTGACTGCCAATGAGCAGGGGAACAAGGTCGTTGCCGTGCATGACATCCAACCCCATCCAGTGAGCAACCATTGAACGCATCCATACGCTGAAGTATTCCGGCCAACGGGAATTGTCGGTAGGAACACGCAGCGCAAAGGCCTTTAGGCGGTCGCGTCCGTCCCATTCGGGCAATGAGTCAAGCCAATGGTTCAACGGATCAAAATCAGAAACGAGCGTAGAATTCACGCGTTCCTTGATGTCGCGGGCCCACACCCTGATGCCCTCGCGCTGAGCCTTCACGGCTATGGTGTTGATAACTTCCTGCGTAACCGGCCTGTAATCGGCATCGCAAGCCCCGATATGCTTATACTGCACCACACCCGTAAGCACATTGCGGCGCATGACATAACGTGTACTGAAAAAATTATCAAGCTTTATGGCCTGAAGCCGGGGAACCTCGACATACCTCAACGGATTAGGATTATCTTCTGCCTGACGATATGCCTGCGCAAAAAACAACTCAACCAGGCCGCGCTCTACATTAATCGTGCCAAGGTTCATAGTGCGGTCAACACACATCTGCTGCGGCAAACCTGACTTACGGCACAGGTATGCCAGCTTCTGTATGGCGCGTTCAGCATAATAAGGGTCGTCCTGATTAAGTCCAGAATCGAGCACATGGTTCCAACAGCAATAAAAGATATAGCGATAAGCCTCTGAAGACGATTTGCCAGGAAGAGGCGACTCATCGGCTTCAAAAGCGTGCGAACAGCATACATTAAAAGTGTCATACACATCATTCTCACACACAATCAATGTCAAAGCCTCACGATTGTAATAAATGCCGGCATCGGCACTCATAAGACACATAGCCTCGGCAGTGCCTGTCTGCATAGATATTTCGGTCTTTAGCTGTGACGAATATATATAATGCAGAAGTCTGTACCCCTTTGTCATTAGCCTGCGCCAGGCCTCCGTATCGCATGGAACAGTGCCGTCGGCCTGCGAAATAGAACAAACCACAATGACAGACAATCCATTCGCACCGATAAAAGCCAACATTGTGTATGGCTGGCGCGATGCAACGCGCCGTATGCGCACAGCCTCATCAAAGCTCTTTAGCCCTGCTATCTCGACGAAAAGCAGTCCGTTGCGTCCGACTACAATTCTTTTGCCGTTGCGGCGCTTATATACGGAAGAGAAACAAAGGCGCGGAATGCGGTTGTCGGCAGTCATTACATCGCGCCGGGAACATAAGACAGGCTTGCCGGAAGACAGCAATGGACTGTAACAGCGATAGTCTGACAAAGCATCGGCATAGCGTCCTTGCCGGATCATAACCACCAATTCGTCCAACTCACAATTAGCAATAGTCTCCCTGTTAAGGAAGTTCTTAAACAAACTTACTTTAAATGTATTATTCATGATATAAGAAATTATTTGTTATCCTTGCCGCAAAAATACAACATCAGAAAAGCGATTGCAAATTTTATCTATATCAAAAACACGCTAAAGTTCTAATAAGTCAGCAGCCGCAACAGCCTCCACGCACACAGGAACTCATCAACTGCAGCATAAGCAAACAAACAAATCAACAAGAAATGACCATAACTGATACTGCAAATATGGAAACTGAGATTAAATCAAAACATGCAATCAGATCAAGCAAATATACGACAAACTGTAAGCAGCATAAAAAATGAAGGCACAAAAGTGTTAACAAATTTGTATATCAGTTAAAAACGATATACCTTTGCACCCCGTTAGGTAAAAAGATTATTTGTTTTAAAGGTTATGATGATTAGACAACTGGCCATATTGTTTGGCTGTCTCGCATTGGGTGAGCTGATAATATGGCTCACGGGCATACCTTTGCCGTCGAGCATCCTGGGCATGCTAATTCTTACTCTTCTGCTGAAGCTGAAGATAATACGTCTGGAATGGGTAAAGACCATATCAGACTTTCTTGTAGCAAACATCGGATTTTTCTTTGTTCCGCCAGGCGTTGCCATTATGCTCTATTTCGACATTATTAAGGCCGAATTCTGGCCGATAGTAATATCAACGGCCATATCCACGGTAATTGTACTGGCCGTAACGGGATGGGTTCATCAGATTTATGGAAAAGCCGTAAACAGGAAAGGAGGCGACCAATGAGCTATCTGTCAAACGAATTTTTTCTTATCGCCCTCACGTTCGGCAGCTATTTCTTCGGAAAGCTGCTCCGCAAATGGACTCATTGGACAATAATGCACCCCATTCTGGTGAGCATCTGCGTTCTGATAGCCTTTCTGAAGATATCAGGCGTAAAATACGAAACATACAACACGAGCGGACACATGATAGAATTCTGGCTTCAGCCTGCCGTCGTGGCGCTTGGCGTACCGCTGTATCAGCAGCTTGAAACGATAAAGAAACAGTTTCTGCCGATACTCATGTCAGAGCTTGCAGGCTGTCTGGCAGGCATCATATCGGTAGTGCTTATAGCTAAAGCGCTCGGTGCATCGAAGCCGGTGATAATGTCGCTCGCACCAAAATCTGTAACCACACCTATCGCAATGGAAGTTACGAAGAGCATCGGCGGAATACCGTCGCTTACGGCAGCCGTAGTGGTGTGCGTAGGTCTGCTGTGTGCGGTGGCTGGCTATAAGACAATGGGATTTGCACGCGTAAACAGCCCTGTGGCACAAGGTCTGTCTATGGGAACGGCGGCACACGCCATGGGTACGGCAACATCAATGGACGTGAGCAAGGTGCACGGAGCCTACGCAAGTCTTGGACTTACGATCAACGGCATCCTGACCTCGCTGCTTACGCCGTCAATTCTGCCGCTTATGGGCATCTGATTTTACACTTACTTTCTAACATTCATAAAATGCAGACGGACAACAGCCGGAAAGATACATCTAACGCTGTTGTCCGTTATTTTTTTGTATAGAAGTAAGATCAGCCTCAGATATTTTAGCTTATAAAAATACATCCGGAGCCACAGCCCCGGATGCATAACAAAGATTATAATCAATTCGATATTATTTCTGCATGTCGTAAACCACCTGCATTATCTTCTTGCCCAATGCGTCAGCCTCCTCCATTGATGAAGCCTCGCTATAGACACGGATAATCGGTTCGGTGTTAGACTTGCGCAGATGCACCCACTTGTCGGGGAAATCAATCTTAACGCCGTCAACATCGTTTACCTGCTCGTTGCTGTACATCTGCTTAACCTTCTCGAGTATCGCGTCAACATCGGTTGAAGGAGTAAGGTCTATGCGGTTTTTGGCTATATAATAATCAGGGAATGTTGCGCGAAGCTCGCTTACCTTGCAACCCTTATGAGCCAAAGACGACAGGAAAAGGGCAATGCCTACAAGTGCGTCACGGCCATAATGGCTCTCGGGATAAATAACTCCGCCGTTGCCTTCGCCGCCGATAACGGCACCAACCTCTTTCATCTTGGTTGTAACGTTTACCTCACCTACGGCTGATGCAGTGTAGCAACCGCCGTGTTTCTCGGTTACATCGCGCAGAGCACGCGTGCTGCTGAGGTTGCTTACCGTGTTGCCCGGTGTATGGCTGAGCACATAGTCGGCAACGCTGACAAGCGTATATTCCTCGCCGAACATACGTCCGTCCTCACAGATAAACGCAAGACGGTCTACGTCAGGATCGACAACGATACCAAGACTGAACTCACCGCTGCGCATACGCTCCATTATACCGCCGAGATTCTTCTCCAACGGTTCCGGATTATGGGCAAAATCGCCAGTAGGTTCGCCGTTAAGTATTTCGTAATCAACGCCCAATGCCTCAAGCAGTTCGGGCAGGATGATGCCTCCCACGCTGTTGATAGCATCAACACATACACGGAAATGTGCCTTCTTTACAGCCTCAACATCTACAAGGCTGAGAGCCAGCACAGAGTCGATGTGGTGACGGTTGAACGAGTCGTCTTTAATATAATGACCTAGACTGTCTACATCGGCATACTCAAAGTCTTCCTTTTCTGCAATGTCAAGCACTTCGTTGCCGGCAGCCTTGTCGAGAAACTCGCCCTCGCAGTTGAGCAACTTAAGGGCATTCCACTGACGCGGGTTATGGCTTGCCGTGATGATTATACCGCCGTCGGCACCCGACATGCGCACAGCAAGTTCTGTGGTAGGCGTTGTGGCAAGACCGATGTCGATTACATCATAGCCAACGCCCATCAACGTGCCGCAAACAACGCTTCTGACCATTTCGCCTGATATACGGGCATCGCGTCCTACTACGATCTTGCCGCTTGACGACTTGCCGCTGCGGCGGATATATGTGGCATAAGCAGTTACGAACTTTACGATGTCAAGCGGATTGAGCGTGTCGCCCGTATGTCCGCCGATGGTGCCGCGAATGCCTGAAATTGATTTAATAAGTGTCATTATTTATCTTCCCCTTTCGTAAGTTATCGTGTAATAGCAAGGATAAACGCCCGAAGAAGCATAGGCATGTCCCTGTGTGTGCGGAACTATAAGATTAACCTTGGCTATCTCGTCTCCTGCATTTTCAGGACGTCCAACCTTTATATAAGTCAACGGAACAAGCCAGCCTGACGGAACTGACGTTGTGCCATAGAACATGGCCATGACGCTCTGTCCGTCGATAAACGACGCTGTAAACGATCCGCTGCTGTTTGTTACGGTCATCTTGTCAACAATAGAAGAAAAACTGAGGATGTCGTTTGTCAGCTGCAAAGAGTCGGTAAGAATGTTATATTCGGTGAAGCGGCAAAGCACGGTTGTGGTCTCGCCTTCCTTTATCTTCTCACCGCATCCCTCTCTGACAATCTGCATGTAAACTCCTGAATTCTGCATCAGCACAAACTCATTCTTGCTCACATCGGTCTTGTATCCCTGCTCCTTAAACTGCGACTCAGTTATGACAGTTATGGCCGAATCGGCAATAAATCTACTAATTGCAGCACGCTCCTTATCTTTCTGCTCTGCATAAGTCTCTGTATCATCACAGCTTATAACCGTTACGGCTGCGATAAAGGCTATGAAAGCCAAAGCTAAATTTCTCATTCTATTTTTTATAATATGTAAGTACGACTGGCAAAATTACAAAAAATACACTAATTACGCCACATCGCAATTTATAATTATGCTACTTTAACTGATATTCGGCAAATTAACGCGGATATTGCCTTTTGACAGATAAAAAAGCCGTATGTCAGAACTTGAATTCGGTTACGGCCTTCCTTACCAGCGCCTCTGCCTCTTCAACCGAGCACTCAAGGCGTCCGCCTGCAGCGTTTAGATGGCCGCCGCCGTTGAAATACTGTTCTGCAAGCTTGTTGCACGGGAAGTTATCCACAGAGCGTGTGCTCACCCACACAAGATTATCCTTCTCAGTGTCCTGCCTGAGCGATATGCTCAGCCTCAGGCCTTTTATCTGCAGGGGCATGTTAACCAGTCCTTCGGCGTCGCCCTTGATGTAATGAAAGCGCTTAAGGTCGTCGCGCGTCAGTACGAAATAGGCAGCACGCTCCTCCTGCATAACCACCATTTTCTCGTTAAGCACATAGCCGATGAGCCTCATGCGCCACTCGCTGTAGTTGTTGTAAACGTTGCGGTAGATTTTGTCTTTATCGATGCCCTTGGTAAGCAGCTGACTTATAATGAAGAAGATCTCGGGGCGTGTTGAGTTGTATGTGAATCCGCCCGTGTCGGTCATCATGCCGCAATACAGCGGAACGGCACCCTTACGCGTCATCATGTCGAAACTGCCGAGCTGCCATATCAGGCGGAAAACCAGTTCGCATGTGCTGCATGCCTCAGGATGCGACACACACAACTCCGTGTCGATGTCGGGATTAAGGTGATGGTCAACAAGAACCTTCTTTGCAGGCGAGGCAGCCAGCGTGTCTGCCATGTCGTCTGTACGTGAGTAGGTGTTGAAGTCGAGACAGAACACAAGATCGGCCGAAGCCAAAAGTCCGTCGACAAAGCTTTTATGCTTGTCGTATCTTATGATGCGCTCCGTGCCCGGCAGCCACTGCAAGAAGTCGGGATAGGCATCGGGGACGACAGCCACGGGCACCTTGCCCTGCTGACGCAAAAACTCTGCCATGCCGAGCAGCGAGCCAAGAGCATCGCCGTCGGGACTGCGGTGGCAGCAAAGAATAATATTGTCTGAACTGAGGATAAGGCTGCGGAGGCTTTCGGTCTCCGCAGCTGTAAGCAAGTTAATGTCCATTATTTATCAAAATAGGAATGTGTTTCAGGCACGGGCATAACAACGTGAGCCCTGCACTGCAACATATTGAAAAGCGGCTAAACGCCGCTATTTGTGGCAATATTCAGTTTTAAAAAAGTTTGTTGGGATAAACGCCTTCGTCAACAAGACTCTGAATCTTGTCTACAACAGCCTGACGGTCGGCAGAATAAGTTACGCCAAACCACTTGCTGGTTGTGTCAAGCACCTTCACTGTGGCTGTTTTGTCGTTAATCAGCTTATTCACCATAAGCGGAATAAAGAACTCGGCCTTGAGGTTCTCCATGTTTTTCGGATCAGAGAGGAACTCCTTGAAATAAGCCTCGCTGTGCTCGAAATAATCGGGAGTGAATCCCCACATATTCATTGACACCGGTGTGTTGTCCTCAACTGCCACCCATTCGCCCTGCTCGTCCTTGTAGCATACAGGACCGTTTACGCGCATAATCTCAGTGCGCTCAACCACAGTGGTCAGATTGCCGGCATCATCCTTTGAGCAGATGCCACGTGCCACGGTTCCGTTGTCAGACAGAGTGTTGCCAACGCGGAAACCTACCATGGCATAATTGCCGCGGCTGCCCTCGGGAAGTTCAGACAGGAACTTGCCTATAACCATGAATGCATCGCGGTTGTAGAAGTCGTCGCAGTTGATCACGCAGAACGGCTCCTTGATAACGTCTTTTGCCATAAGAACGGCATGGTTTGTACCCCACGGCTTTACACGGCCTTCAGGACAGCTGAAGCCTTCAGGCAGACTGTCGAGACTCTGGAAGCAAAGCTCAACAGGCACATGGCCTTCGTACTTGCTAAGAATCTTCTCGCGGAAATCGTCTTCAAAATCTTTTCGGATAATAAAAACAATCTTGCCAAATCCGGCCTTTATGGCATCATAAATAGAATAGTCCATGATTGTCTCGCCGTTAGGACCCAGTCCGTCGAGCTGTTTCAAACCACCGTAACGGCTTCCCATTCCGGCTGCCAGCAATAATAATGCAGGTTTCATATTGTACGTAATTTTATTTTAAGGTTTAACTTTATGTCCCGGCAATGCGTGTTAAACAGTTATGTCAGGATATTGTTCATAAATAACAGAATGCAAATATACTCATTTTTTATGAAAAGCGGCGTTTTTCGTGGCGTTTTCGACATAAAAAACATTGGCAAACAAACAAGGCGTAACTTATCATGCCGTGTTCCACAAAGTCTGTTTGTAAGCAGACACATGAAAAACAGCGCATTGTGTCACTTTGACTTTATCACAAATTCAGCCTGAAATAGAAAAAGCGGAGCATGATTTAAGCACCAACAGGTAAAGCATATTTACAAAAGAGAGTCAAACGGCAGGTTAATTAATGGTAAACCTATGAGTTTTTACTCAAAAACGGCACATCTGGCGACGCAGAACGAGGCTGTTTTTAGGCAAAAATGCAGATTTTTCATATCGTTTCGGAACAAAAATTGATGCACATTATTTTGGATATAAGCATAACGTCTTATATCACAAGATATTGCAACTGCACACGTATTTTGCCCATATTTTCGTCCAAATGATTTTAAATTCAGAATAACGCAGTATGAGAGTGCCAACAAAAATCACAAAGAAAGTAAAATCATGTCATACATAACATTATGACAAACCGGCGCAGCAAATCAATGCTGTTTCTCTTCTGCATGCAGAACGCCAAGATGCAGCTCAGGAACACAGGCCCATACGCCTTACAGAATCGGCAGATTTGTGCTTTTCCTACGGGAGAAGCAAGCAGAGCCGGACACAACAGAATCAGCCTTTAACACTGTGTCCGGCAAATAACATTAGCAAAAAACTGCATCAGAAAGGATAGCCGACGGCGATATGAATGGCCTGGCCGTCGCTGAACTTGGGAATGTTATAGAATCCGCTCTTGCCCGTATCGAACGGCACGTGAAGACCTACGCCCCAGTCGAGACGCAACACGAGGAAGTCGAGGTCGTAGCGCAGACCTACTCCCGTGCCGAGAGCCATTTCCTTCAAGGCGTTCTTAAACTGGAACTTGGCGCCCTCGCGATAACCGTCGTCACGCAGGGCCCACACATTGCCGGCATCTATAAAGGCTGCTCCATAAAGGTTGCCGAAAAGATTAAAGCGATACTCAAGGTTAAGCTGCAGCTTTATGTCGCCTGTCTGGTCGAGATACGACAGTTTTGACTCGTTGGTGGTGTAGCTTCCTGGACCTATGCTTCTCACCGCAAAGGCTCTTATGCTGTTGGCTCCTCCCACATAAAACTGCTCGCTGTAAGGCGCAGCCAGACTGTTGCCGTAAGTGTAAATCACTCCGGCACTGATATGCCACACAAGCTGCGACTTCTGCCCCAGCTGCCATATCTTGCTGAAGTCGGTTTCTATTTTGAGGAACTGCGCGTATGGATTCTTAAACAGCTGCTTGCCCACTTCGCCCCATTTGTTTCCGGCAGCCATATAAGCAAGCGACAAGATGTTGCCAGACTCCGTGATGGTGGTCTGCCATACAACAGGGTTGCGGTGTTTCACAGTGCTGCTGTATGCGAGCATATAGCGCATCTTTGGGATAAACGTATTTTGCATTGATGTCTGCAAATACGGATTTTCCTGAAGTATGGAGTCAAATTTAGCCGTGGTGTAGTTAAGGCGCTGATACTGCAGCGTCAGCGGACTGAACTCATGGCGCCACGTAGCCGAACGCTGCCACTTATAGGTCCATTCGGCAGAGAAGGTGTGCATCTTGAAATAATCAGGACGCTTCATCACGTTCATACCGATCTTGGCGTATGTTGTAGGCGTTGTGAAATAGCGGCGGTGCTTAAGGAACGGGACAATAAGGCGCGGAAACTCTATTGATGCGTCTGCACCATACTCGTATGAGTTCATGTCTGTCGACGAGCCGCTGACGTTGCCGCCCTTCTGCCATTCGTAAGAGCCGTGAAGGTTTATGTCGAGCTTCTCGCCGCCACGGAAGGCGTTGCGCTTTGTGAAACCGATAACAAGCTCGGGACCGGTGCGGCCGTTTATCTTGTTGGTGTAGTTGGTTTCTATATAAAAGTCATAGGGCTTGCCGAACGTACACGACAGGTTAAGGTCGAGCGTGTCGCATGTTGCTGTGGTGTCGCGCGGCGTAAACGCAAACTCAACCGAGCTGAACTGCCCCGATCCGCTAAGTTTGTTTGAAGATTCCAAATAGTCGTCGTATCTGAAAAGCTTGCGCGGACGCAGTTTCAGGTCGCTCAAGATTATTCGCGGACGTATCGGCGGCTTGCGGCCGTTGAACCTGACCGTGAAATAGCGATGGCTGAACGAGTCTTTCAGCACCTCCATAAACTGCTTGCGGATGTCTATTCTGATTTTTCCTATATACCATTTGTGCTTGGCAAGTTCCGGCAGATTGTCGGCCATCTGCAGGCGCAGGCTGGCCTTGCCGGGCGTGATGGTTGTGTCGGCAAGATAAGAGGCGAAACTCGGCTGATAATAATAATAGCCGTTGTTGCGGAACAAAGTGGCTATACGGTTGCGCTCTGCGTCAAGAGCAGAGGCGTCAAAAGGCGAACCGCTCTTTATTTTGGCCTCATCCTTTGTCTTCTCTAACAGCGTGTCGGCCATCTCCGGAAAGCCCACATACTGAAGTGTGTCCACCGTGAGCAGCGGTCCGAACTTTACGGTGTATCCTATCTTGCGCTTCTTTGGATTCTTCTGTTCCACAATCTCATATTCTACCGTTCCGTTCATATAGCCATGATTGCGTAGCACCGACTGCGCCACTGAGGCACGGAGCTGAGGATTTACCTGACTCATGAGCACGGGCGACTTGCCAAACGTCTTGGTCATCCATTGTGCTATCTTGTTCTTTGAGCCTGAAAAGGCGTTCCATATCCACAAGCCGTAAGGAAACGGCGTGCGATAATACGAACTGCCGAACAAGGCGCCGTTGGGAGCTGTAGCCAACGAAGCCTCAACCTCCTCACGAGTTGTCTCATAATGGTCGCTTTTCTCATAGTCCTGATAGTCGATCTTTGTCAGTCCGATGAACAACTGGTCGCCCTTCGGTATGCCGCTGGTGGTTGAGCACGACCACAGCAACACCGAAACGGCGGCCAACAGGCACACACGAAGCGCAAAAACGCGCAACGACGGAAACGACCTTCTGGCCACATATATTATATTCTTTACCGATAGTCTCATTTCTTGTCAGGTATTGTATCAGAACGCAACGGAATAATCGCGTCCTTCTTCTTGAAACTGAATATATCCTTAAAATGCTGCAGGCTTCTTCTCCAGATGAAACCTACGCCATACTCGCGGGTGGTGCCTTCGAGCCAGTCGTAAGCATTGTTGTCATAGAACAGCTTGACATAAGTGTCTGAAGAGTTGCTAAGGCGGTATTCGAGCGTCACGTTGTCAAAGAACGACTCGTTCTGATTAGCCACGTCGGCACCCGTTGACACTTTTCCGCCTACTACAATCTTCATTCTGTTGTTCCAGAAGCGCTTAGCAAACTTGAACGAATAGTCAGTGTGGGTGTTTCCGCTGGCGTCAGTGGCATTGTCCATACCGAAACTGAGGTCGAGCGTGCGCAACGCACTTCCCGTAATATTGTTAATCTCGCTCTGCAGGAACGAACTTAGCGCGTTGTTCATGGAGAATCCGCTGGTGTTGCCGTCGGCTATATACATGCCTGTGGTAAGCATCGTAACGGCAAGTCGGCCGCGCTGTTCCACGCTCATTGCCATCAGCTCGTTATGCAGCGACATATCCTCCGGCGCATCGAGCGTAAACTCAAGTCCCATGTCCGAAAGGGTCTTGGTTATAACCACGCCACAGTCGAACTCAACCGTACGTCCTTGCTCCCCGCCGTTAGACACACTTGCCTTTGTTCTCTCCGTGGCCGTTATGTTTAGCTTCGGGTTCATCGGGTCACCGGTAAACTCAATATTGCTTCCGTCCTGAATGGTAAACGTCTTAAGAGGAATAATAGGCAACGAATATTTCATCTCGCCATTGTCGAGAGTATATTTTCCGGTCAATACGATGTCGCCTGTCAAGCCATACTTCATGCGCAGGCTTCCGCCGCCCATAAGGTCGATATAGTTAGAATGGTCGGCGTTAAGATAGCACATGACGTGTGATCCTTGGGCAATATTCATCGTGAGATCCATGCTGAAGCCCGACAGCGGCTGATGTGTTACAACGGCCTCTGTAGTGTCACTGAAGCTTGTAAACTTAACAAGTTCGTCCATCTGGTTGTCGGTAGACAAAGGCGAATCACGCAGTATGTAAGACATGTCGGTAGAACCGAGCACATCTAAGCGTCCTAATAGTTTAAGATTGCTAAGCGGCCCCTGCATAGTGCCGATAAAGTCGACAAAGGCCTTACCGAAAGCCACACTGCGCCTGTTTTCCTTGGCGTCAATTATCTGACAGTTCTTGGCTGCCATGCGCAGATCCATAGACATGTTGGCAACGTCAGAGAAGTCGATGTTTCCGTCGAGAATCAACGGGTTGTCATTATTTGCAAACATCTTGAAATTCTCGAACAGCAGATTGCTTCCTACGATACGGATAGGCTCCTCGCTAAGACGCATACGTATGCCATACTGCGCACTGCGCATATAACAAGAATCCAACGTAAGCTCGCCATTGGCACGTGGATGCGACAGCGTGCCTTTAACATCAAGAGAGCCGTCGGCATAACCTTTCAGACGAATGATACGGTCAGGAATGAATCCGTTGAGCAGACGCATCGGCAGGCGAGACATATTCATCGTAACATCCAGTTGTCCGTCACCTTCCGATTTATACGATCCGCTAATGTCTGCCACCTGATTATCGTTACACATGAGCATTCCGTCAACGCTGTGGGTTCCGTCCGACTGAGGCATATAGACAAACTCAAGTCCGATGTTGCCCATGCGTGTCCGCTCGTATGTCATCTTATCTACAGTTACTGACGATGACACAGAAAGCTCGTCCTTTGTCTGTATCAAGTGGAAGTCGCCGTTCATTATTCCGGTTATGCGAGGCATATACGGAACAACCGTAAGCAGCTTCGACAGATCAAACTTGTTAAGTCCTATCGTCAGGTCCTGAAGCGCATCGGTGTTTTCGTCGTTAGTATATGCATATATACCCGTTCCGTCGTCGGCCTTCAGGCGCAAGTCTGCCATGATGCGCCGGTCGGTTCCCATGAAGATATAGTTGTTCTCGTTAACCTCAAACTTCTTATATCCGAGAATCGGATCGTCAGTAAGCATGTGCATCTTTATGCCGTTCTCCTCCATCGAAGCCTCAATGCCCATCTTGAGTCCGAGGCTGTCTTTTGCATCATACACCTTGAAGTTTACGCCCGAACCTTTCTCAAACACATATCCATCGAACAAGGCATTGAACACATACTGCTTGTTGTCGCTGTTATTGCGCACCTGTCCGTTGTAAGAGCATTGCGTCGAGTCTGACACGATATTAAAGCGCACAGTATCGAGCACCAGAGTGTTCTTCTGAAGTTCAAGAAGCTGAACGCTGCCGTTTAGTCCCGTATGCGGCGACGACTTTATGTCTATGCTTGCATCCTGGAAAACATAGCCGGCATTGGCTATAAACCTGCTAAGAGGATTATTCTTTCCTGTTGTGAGATAAAGATCGGCCAAAGGCAGCTTAGACCTCAGCACGGATATGTCTATTTTCTTATTTTTAAGTTCGGCAGACAGTTCATCCATGAAGAATCCGCTCTGCTTAAGCACTTTCTTATATCCGCCGCTGCCGTTGAACCTCAGACGGAAGTCACCACAATACGCGGCAAAGTGAGTTGTGTCGCTGCTCGTGATCATGTCAATCTCAAGGTTATCCGGACGGTAGGTCCTTGCCGAATCTGTCATGACCAGATTCCTCAGATTACCCTTCACGCCCAGCAATGTCTTAAGATCTGTATACGCATCTATCTCACAGTTGAAAGATGTCGTGAACGGCGACTTCACTATTCCAAGTCCATACCAGTCGGCATGATTCAAGTCAGCCTTAAGCGATGACATTATCTTCTTGCGGCTCAGGAATGCGTCAAACCTCACATTACCGTTAATCAAGGGGTTGACACTGTTAACGCAAGCATGCGCCTTGCCGTTGTTAAGGTTTGCGTCGAAATCAATTCCGTCAAAATTATACTTGCCATAACTGAATTTCCTTATGCCTGCCTTTGCCTGCAAAGCTGTGCGATGCGACAGGAAATCGAGTCCGTTGCCCTTAACATTCATGCTGCCTGTGAAATCGCCCATTCCGCTGCCCGGCAAGAAATGGCCCAGATGGAGATTATCAGCTGCAACAGAAGCCTTATAAGCCAAGGTTGCTGCATTAAAGTCGGCCTTTGCCTTAACACTGCCTCCGCCCTCACGGGCTATGAAATCTGCCGCATATTGCTTGCCGTTGGCCTTAAAGTCGCCCTTGAGAACAATTCCGGCAGGTATATTAAACGAACCTCCACTGCTCGCAGCCAGCGCCTTAACAAAACTCAGATTATATGTTCTGGCGTCAAGAGTGACATTTGCACGCAGATGCTTATCGTCGTTAAGGTTTGCGGCAAAGCCTCGTGCGTTGACATTGAACGCCGTAGGCAGCTTCAGGTTTAGTCCGGCAAACTTAAGATATTTCATATTGCCGGATATGACAGCCTTGACCGAAAGCGGCTGATTAGGCCAACGCCGTATAAACGCTGTGGGCATACTGCCCATGAAGCGCATGATGTCCTGCTTGCCAAACTCACCGTCAGCCCTGAGCTGCAGCTTGCCCGGATTCTTGTCGCTGAACGCATTAAGGTCCATTATAAGATTGGCCTTCAGATAAGAGTCGGGAGTCTTCAGGCTGAAAGAAGGCAGGGATATCTTGACAGAATCCATGGCAAACGGACCAGAGATGTCATTGACGGTGATGCCGCTCTTCTCCTTAAACGAGCAGGCACGCAATATCATGTCGAGCTTAGGCGCACAATAATAGAATGAATCAATGCTGATGTTTAAGTCTGACAGACTTATATGATTATAGTCTAGTCCCTTTGTGCGCACCTTGAAATTGTTGTCATAGTTTACGCGACTGTCGTCAAGCTTAAGGCTATTCAGCCTGTAAAGGCTCGTACCAAGGTCGAAGAAGCCGCTGCGCGCCTCAGCCTTACCCAGATAGGCTCCTACCTGAAGCGTGTCGCCAGGCATGTGGACTACAACTCCCGTATTGGCTATATCAAGCTTCTCTACGGTTATTTTCCAATAGTTTTTGCTCTTCGACGTGTCGGGCGGAACTGTGTCGCTAAGTTCCACGTTTACAGAGGCATCTTTCAGCTCGGCCTCATTGACGAGTATTGTCTCCTTGCCCCAGTCGATTCCGTGGCTGCGCAGATAAAGTCTGTCGATGCTTCCCTTCACGCGGGCTTCATGAACAAAATCGGCCGTATTCACTTTAAGCCCGTTGAACTCGAAGGCGTCTATCTCCACCTTCTTCTTCAACAACGGCCAAAGCTGTATATCAACAACAAGTTTCTTGACATCAGCCACAGTGTCTTTCACCTGCGGCAGCGAGTCGTTCTGCTGAATCATGCGGAAGCCATGCACGCCGAGGTCAAGCGGAAACTCGAGCCGCACACGGTCTACTGTGATGTCCATGCCGGTTTTATCAGAGGCATACGCAACCACCTGCTTTACAGCCCAATTCTGTACAGCAGGGATGTAAAGCAGCACTGCAAGCGTAATAAACAGCAAAACCGGTGTCAGCACTATCACACCGGCCCACTTCAACGTCTTCCTCATCGGCACATGTAAAAAATTGTATCCAACCGTAATACATGCAAAGTAAGCAAATATTTCGGAAAAAAAGAAATTATTTGGCAACAAAAATGCCTGACGAGGCTAATATAATGTTACAGCATACGCATTTCGCGCCACAACCTGTCGTCAGGAAGCGGTGCCTCGGCGTATATCTTCTCCTTCGACACTGGATGCACAAACTCTATCTTGCGTGCCAGGAGCGATATGCTTCCGTCGGGATTGCTGCGCCTTGCGCCATACTTAAGGTCGCCTTTTATCGGACATCCGATGTTTGCCAACTGGCAACGTATCTGATGGTGGCGTCCGGTCATCAGATTAACCTCAACAAGCGTATAATTGTCCGAACGGCCTATCACCTTGTAGTGCAGCATGGCTTTCTTTGAGCCGGGCACCTCATGGTCGTAGGCATAACTCTTGTTCTGCTTTTCGTTGCGGCTAATCCAGTCGGTCAATACAGCTTCAGGCTCTGCAGGACAGTTTTGGGTTATCGCCCAGTATGTCTTATGAACGTCGCCTGTTCTGAACATGTCATTAAGACGCGAAAGGGCCTTCGACGTCTTGGCAAACACGACAAGTCCCCAAACGGGGCGGTCGAGCCTGTGGACAACACCGAGAAACACATTTCCCGGCTTTGCATATTTTTCTTTAATATACTGCTTCACATCATCGGCCAGTGTCCTGTCGCCGGTCTTGTCGCCCTGCACAATCTCACCGCTGCGCTTGCTCACTATGATGATGTGATTGTCCTCGTATATAACCTGCATGTCTGTATTCTGTATTTATAATATGACTGATAATGTTTTAACAAAAGCAAAGAGGGAAGACTCTCGTAGCAATCTTCTCTCTTTGCACAAATCTGTATAAACTGATAATTTATTACATGTTCATACCACCGTCAACCTGGATAACCTGGCCAGAGATGTAGCTTGACATGTCTGAAGCCAAGAATGTAGCGCAGGCTGCGATGTCGTCAACTGTACCGCCGCGGCGCAGAGGAATCTTTGCAGCCCACTCCTTGCGAACCTCGTCAGACAGAGCCTGAGTCATGGCTGTGTCGATAAAGCCCGGAGCAATGGCGTTGGCGCGGATGCCCTTAGGACCCATCTCCTGTGCGATGCTCTTTGCCAAAGCAATAAGACCTGCCTTTGAAGCAGCATAGTTAGCCTGGCCGGCATTACCGTGAACACCTACTACAGATGCCATGTTGATGATAGAACCTTTACGCTGGCGCATCATTACAGGAACACAAGCGTGTATGAAGTTGAACGCACTCTTAAGGTTGACAGCGATAACTGCATCCCACTGTGCCTCAGTCATACGCAACATCAGTCCGTCCTTTGTTATTCCGGCATTGTTAACGAGGATGTCTATTGAGCCGAAATCCTCTTTCACCAACTTAACAACCTCTTCTGTCTGAGCGAAGTCAGCAGCATTGCTGGCATATCCCTTAGCCTTAACGCCCTTAGCAGCTATCTCGGCCTCTGTGGCTTTTCCGTTCTCGTCAATAACAAGGTCTGTGAAGGCTACGTTAGCGCCCTCTTCAGCAAACTTCAGCGCGATAGCCTTACCGATACCGCGCGCTGCACCTGTAATAAGCGCAGTCTTACCTGTTAATAATCCCATTTTCTTTTTTATTTTATAAAGTTGTAGATAATTTTAAGTACATATTTTTTATATCAGGCACAAGCCTCCTACTTAGACATCGGCTTGCCCAGCGCACCATACACAACCTTTGCCACAAGCGGCTTGCTGGCCTCGGGCGTCATGCCATGACCAAGACGGCCGCAGATAAAAGGCACCTCAAGACCCTTGATACAATAGTGCGTGATGTCGGCCACCAGCTCAACATTGTCTATGTCGAACTCTCCGTCGAGCTTGCCGTCGGCATACACCTTTCTGAAAAGTTCTATTTCGTCTTCGTCAAAGTTCTTTCTCACCTTCTCCACCATCCATATATTTCTGAAGAAGGCAGCACGCAGATTGCCGTTGCGCATCACGGTTTCCTTAATCATGTTAAGGTGTGTGTAAATCAGCTCAATAATCTTGTCCTGAGGCCGTATTTTCTTGGCGGCCACCTCGTCCATCTTGTCCGAAAGCCGTTCGAGCTCCGACTCAATCACGGCATAGTAGACCTCCTCTTTACTTTTAAAATAGGTATAAAGAGTACGCCTGCCCTTGCCCGAAGCCTTGGCTATATCGTTCATCGTCGTATTTTCCAAGCCATTTTTGGCAAACAGTTGCCTGGCAACGTCTACCAGCTTTTGCCTTGTTTTAGATATGGACATCTGGTTGTTTCTCCTAATTTACTTTTGCACATACTGATTATCGTGTGCAAAATTATTATTTTTATTTGACTCCACAAACATTTTAACGCGTAAAAGATTAAAGAAACATTAAACTAAACTATAAATAAATGTACTTTTGATACTTGTCACCAAATCTATACATGAAAAACAATATATTTGCTTAACAGTCAGAATTTCAGCCGGACTGACACCATCATCTCACGCCCGCGCAGCGGTGTGCGGTAATATTGGTAATTGACTCCAGTGTAAAAAGCCTCCTTATATACACGCCGGTCAAGAAGGTTGACGGCAGAAACTGACAGACTTAGACTCTTTAGAACGTCATATATTACTCCGGCATTCCAAAAGCAGTTTGTAGAATAATGGCCATGCGACACTTCAAACGTGGTTTGCGAAAAATCTGAATACGCATGCACATTGCTTACTGGATAGACATCCATACGCACTGTATAGTATACATTTTTAAGCAAATCGCCGCTTTCCGAAAAACAGTCGTGCCGTTTCCAGCTGACATTGCCGGCACATGTCACACTTAGATTAATCCAGCTGAGCTTATCCCATCCCGTTGTAAGCGAGGCATTCATTGCGTTATAACGCAGATAGTCTTCTATTCCGTTTTGCGAGGCCAACGCCTTGTTGTATGAATAGCTGCACGAAGCATCTACCGATAGGCCGGCGCGCGTATATATCTTCTTGAGCGATGCCACCAGACTCCACGAAGAACGGCTGTTGTCATGCCATTCGGGAGTTGCGAAAGTGTAATCGCCGGCATAAAGATACTTCATGTAATAGTCGCGCCTGACATGCGTCCAGCCTGCATAGACATTACAAGAAAACATAGAAGAAGCGTCGAAATATGAAAGCCGCAGATTAGCCAGCGAAGTACGTTCAACAGAGATGCTGTCAGGATATTTTGTATATGTGCGGTAATTGTTTGCCACCACGCCATCTGTCAGCGGATTATCCGTGTCGGCAGCCTGATTGTAGGCCACGGCAACATCGGCTGTGAGCAAATTGCCAATCTTCAGGCTGGCATCAGCATGAGGCGAAAACATAAACCTGGCGGTGCGGCCGTCACGCCAGCTGTAACGGCATGATATGTACTCCACAGGAAGGGATATTTCAGCCGAGCCTCCGCTAAAATTTATCTCATACATAGGTTCTGCCGTATGAATCCAATATCCGCTTACACTGCTGTGTCCCGACTGAGTACCGGCAACATTGTTGTGCTTATGTTCCATAATATAGCCCAATGTCAGGCTGTTGCCGAACAAGTCGAATACAGTTGCAACACGGTTACGCATGAATGTACTCTTCAGCTTCAACATCCGGCTGTCTGAGCCGTCGCCGCCAAATACCACCGAAAGAGATTCCGCATTGTCATAAAGCCGGAATACCGATGACAGGCTGTAAAGGCGCGACGGAGTGTTCAGCTCTGCGGTGAGGATGTTCTGAAGGCCGCGCGGCTTTTGATATATAAATTCTTCCACCTTTCCGATGTTTGTCGTATTGTTGTTTGCCGCGTCACGCCATGTAATACTTCCGGTAAGACGGTCAGACAGATACACCTTTTTTGTGTTAAGTTCATAAGCAAGGCTCATTTTTGCCGTATTCCGGCTGTCGGTTATCCTGTTGTTCTCAAATATGCTCACAGTGTCGTCTGCCACGTAACGGCTAAACACACTGTCTTCACCAACCGTTGTGTCTGCATAATAAAGGGCATTGACACGCAACACCGACGACTTGGTGAACGCATGGAGAAAGTTGAGTCCGGCAAAAGAAGACTTGTTGTCGAGATAATAGCGCTGCGACATTGGCGGAACATGGTATGTCGGCGAATACAGAAAAGACTTTGGCTCAGGCTCGTATGTATAAGCGTCTTCAAGCGTGTTCATGTCAACGGCAAGCTGCCCAAGCCCGATACCGCAGTTGTTCATGGCTCCGTCGGCAAGCAGCTGGTTGTTTCCGGCTATACTTATGGCCGTGGCACGGTTGTCCCATAATGTGGGATCGAACCCTATCGAGCCCGACACCTCGCCGAAGGGCTTCACCCTGTAGTTTTTCTTCAGCTTAAGATTAAGCGTGGCTCTGTCGTTGTTCACCTTGCCCTGCCGGGCCTTTATGGGCTGGTTGTTCTCCATTACCTGCACCTGAGCCACAGCCTCAGCCGGCATGTTGCGCGTAGCCTGGTTGTATCGGTTGCCCATCAGGTCCAGTCCCTCTATGTTAAGTTTGTTTATAGCCTTGCCCTGATAGGTTATGCGTCCGCTCTCATCTACATCAATGCCGGGCATGCGTTTCAACACATCTTCTATATAGACGTCGCCTTTTTGGCGGAATGCGTCAACATTATACATCAGCGTATCCTTCTTGCGTGTTATCGCGTCGGCCGTAACGGTTACGTTGTTCAGTTGCAGGTCGCGGTCATACAGAGTGGCGTCATATCCGGAGCTGCCATTCTTCAGCCTTACTGTTTCAGACTTATACCCCACACGCGAGAACATTATGCTTGCGGCTCCTGCACAGCGTTTTATTCTGTATTCTCCGTTTTTATCGGTAAACGAATAAGCAAGAAGTGAGTCTCTTTTGTCAAGCAGCTTGCACGTTACATTAAGCAACGCCTTGCCTTCCGAGTTGCTCACACGCCCTTCGACATATACGTCACCGCCAGTCTGCGCAAAACCCGCAAGAGGGCATGCCGTCAACACAAAGGCCAACAATATTCTGACAAGACACATCACCATTCCTGTTCAATCATGTTGCTCGGACGTTTCTTCAACTTTTCATCAAACCGAGGACCTTTCTTTATAATCTTAACCCTACCTGACTCTATTGCCGCACGGAGCATGTTTTCAAGTTGATTTTTATATGCGGCAAGAGCGTGTTCTCTTGATGTCTTTATTATATCCTTGCGCTTATACAAATACATTTCACGTAGACTTTCAGCTTTCTCGATACCGACATTTTCAAAAATCCAGTTCCGCTTATCATCATATATTTTCATTATCAGCCCTGGAAGTCCATAGAAAATGTATGGTCCGTATGGGACAGGAAAGTTTTCATCATACCATGCGATATAATGTCTGCCGGCATAATTGCAGGTTGCCTTCTTACACGCCACTCCGTTTATCAGTGTGTCGCCGCTCTCGAGGATCCAGCGCAGATCAGGAGTAGGCATTGTGTATTCATACTTTAAAAGAAAATCTATCTGGACTGTTGTCTGCCTATTTTCCAGGTCCGTCATAGTAGCTGTATAAAATGCCGTTTTTGATATATAATTAGAATGTTCAACATTTAAGCTCTCATCACGAGCTTTTTTTTTATCTTCAGCACACATGTCATTGACAGAATCAGCCAATAATCTGTAATAATCACCAAATCTTACATACTTATCTGAAAAGGACAACACGGTAAGTCCTTTCGTGTAACTTGAAGTTCTTGTTGAATCTTTTAGATAGGCGAGCTTATAATATGCGCTAACCAATGCCGTATCATATATATCCTTTTTTATTTTTTTATACTTACCACCTATACCCAATAATAGTTCACCTTGAGAAAATACAGATGAACTCAAAACGAACAATATTAATATTGTTAAATATATTTTTTTCATAGAACAAAAAAAACGCCACTTAATCGGGAGGGCACCGAAAAAGTCCTTAAAAGCATTTTTGAGTTTCTGAGATTGCGATATTTGCAATCGTGTCGTATAAGGGGTACTAATAACGCAAGCAAAGAAATCGCAAAATGAGAACCTTTTCAGTGTCCTCTTAATCATTTAACATAACACCTACATGACAAATGAATGCTTGAATTTAAATATTGCCTTAATATTACATCTAAAAATAAATAATGCCGCATAAATTAAAAGCCAGTTAAAAAACCGCCATTTGGCCTTGATGTAAGATAAGCATGCTCACCAAATAAGCCACCACTACCAAGGATTGAAAAGTACAACTTCGCCGTCTCCTTATCTTCAAATTCAAACATCATAACATCTCCATCATCGCAATGCACGTAATACTTATACGCAAATGCAGTTTGAGGAATAAACGTACCTCCCACCACTAAAACAGCGGCAGCTAAAAGTCTGATTTTCTTTCCACTTAATTTTTTTATAATAATTATCATTAAAAAGTTAGTTGTTCGAGTTTTGTGCAAAATTAAGAAAAAAAACAAAAGGACAAAAATTTCATGAATAAAAAATATTCTAACCGGCAATTTCTTTGCATAAAAGAAAAAAGAAGCAAGTATCGACCTGTAATTTATCAGTTTGCCACTTTGACTTAATATTCGGCATTTACATGTCAAATTGAATTTCGCCGACGCTCTGAAACTTGAATATTTGAAAATTAAAATCATTTGGACGAAAATATGGGCAAAATACGTGTGCAATTGCAACAGTCTGTCGTATAAGGCATTATGCCGCCTGACCAGATAATGTGCATCATTTTTTGTTCTAAAATGGCATAAAACGACATGATTTGCGCTCAAAAACAGCATTGTTTTGCATTGCCAAACGTGCCGTTTTTGAGTAAAAACCCATAGGTTTACCACTTAAAAACCTGCCACTTGGCTCTCTTTTGTAAATATGCTTTACCAAGCGACGGGATTAACGACAACATTTTTTCTATTTCACCATAAAATCCGTACATAAACAAAATGTCATAATGCTCGGCATTAAGACAAAATGCTTACGCACGGCTAACCTCACAAATGCAGGCTAAAGCCATGTAAAGTATGGGGCCGGACAACAAAAACAGCCGTTTTTATAGCCATTTTTTAATTTTCCATTAAAATTTTTCCCTAAAATTTTGCAGATTCAAAAAAAAGCAGTACCTTTGCAAACGCAAATCAGAAATGAGGCGCAAGCGAATAAAAATTAACATCGCGGAGTGGAGCAGTTGGTAGCTCGCCAGGCTCATAACCTGGAGGTCGCATGTTCGAGTCCTGCCTCCGCAACTACAAGTGTCCGAAACACCTTTAAGCAAAGGGTTTCGGACACTTTCCGGTTTAGAGCCGGGACACAATTCGGGACACAAGTTCAACGATATAACATTGGTGCCATCGAGCAACAATGTTAAAAAAATGTTGATTTCAGAAAAACAACTTCTCTCACGCAAAGAAATAGTAACATTTACTTTGCCGAAATTGCACAAAGGCAAATCATGGTATGTAGATTTTTTCGCATATGATCCTGCAAGAGACGGACTCAGACGAAAGAAATACATGCTCAATCATTTCAAAACACGTAAGGAAAAAGAGTGTATGGGCACAATTCTCATACACAACATATATCAAATGCTCATCGCTGGTTGGAATCCGTTTACCCAAGGGAAACGGACCAGGCAATACACTGAGTTAACCGTTGTACTGCAAAGATATAAGGCGTTTATCGAATACCAATCCAACAAGGGTGTCATGAAATCCAAAACTGCTACAGACTATTTAAGCAGGTTAAAAAAATTAAACAAATTTCTTGAAGAAAGAGGAAATTTGCGCATTAAATATGTATATCAATTAGACAAAAATGCCATTTTAGACTTTCTAGACTACCTAATGTTTGACAACGATGTATCGCCCACAACGCGCAACAATTATAGAACTTGGCTATCTACATTATGTACTTGGATGAAGGACAGAATGTATATTAATGACAACCCTGTTGAGAGTATTCACATGCTACGGGAGGGCGAAAAGTTCCGCGAAGCATTAAATGAAGATGCGTTGCATAAGCTCGGAGCATATTTAAAAGACAACAATGCCCCATTTTATCTGGTGTGCCTCATGGAATATTACACATTTATCCGTCCTAATGAGCTTCGTTATATTAAGATTGGTGACATAAACATAAAGAATCAGACCATTTATATTTCTTCATTGGTATCAAAGAATCGAAAAGGACAATATGTAGCACTTAATAATGTGCTTATCCGTGAGATGATAAGACAGAACATATTCAATAATCCTTCAAGTGATTATCTTTTCGGTGAGAACCTTCGGCCGGGGCCTGTCCAAATATACATTAATCGCTTCCGTATCGAGTGGAAGAAGGTTAGAGCTGCTTTGCAATTTCCCGACAAATATCAGTTTTACAGCCTTAAGGATGCAGGAATAAGAGACTTGGCGAATGCTGAGGGCATAGTTATAGCCCGTGATCAAGCCCGCCATTCAGATATCTCAGTGACTAACAGGTATCTGAAGGCAGGCGTTGTGGACGACAAGGCCAAGCACTTCGAAGGTGCATTATAGCATCTCAAAGAAATAGCCCTTAATCAGTTTGTCTATGCCTGTATTGGCCACATTTATTTCCATCTTTTCGCATACATATCTCTTGTTCTTAAACATGAATATCTTTCGGATGTCGGGAATAGACTGACTTTCAAAACTAATTTGGATTTCTGTCTGCGTATTTATAATATAGCCATTCGCATGTAGTTGACCAAGATAATGTTCTGCAGGAGAGTTGGAAAGAGCTAGCGACCATGAGTCATGAATATTCTGATATCCGCAGTCTTCCAAATTGATGGCCTTATCAAGGAAATCTGTAAAGCCCATTGGATAAGGAATCTTTTTTGACTGGTCTTTATATCCTGGTTTATTAACATACTGCAACTGTGTGCCGACAAACATAACCTGAATTCTGTCTTCAGCCGTCGTTTCACTATTAGCATCCTGCGAGCCTGTTATACCTGCCCATACTACCTTAGTATAATCTCGAGAAGGGATATCTCCTTTTTCATTTTTCAACGACGGCATCTGCACTTCTGTGTCCCATTGTTTTATCCATCTGCCACCATGACCTGTCGTACCAGATGAATCGTCTGTATAGTATTCACACTTTTGTTCTACGGTAATACCAACAGGGCATATTCTCAAATCTATATATTCATCCACTTTATCATTGCGAATCAAAGGACCGAATTGATTAACTTGGCCCAAAAACCAGATATCATCGTCAGATGTAGATGAGCCACTTCCAGAACCTCCGAATACGCCCTCGCCTTCTGAATCTGTAGGAACATCTGGTGTGGAGTTAGTCCTGAAACAATAAGTACCTTCTGGGCAGACAAATAGATATTTTTTCTTATCTTCATCGCTCAAGGCGTTGAAGGCCTGCAACAATTCTTCGTATGAAGAATATTTTTTACGTTCGTAAGATGACAATAAATCCTCGTCGATGGCATCATAATAGTGTGTGTCAGAATCCGACATATCGAATCTTATATTAGAAGATCCCAATGATTTCGTTTTTTCTTCATCTTCATCTGACACATCAGATGTATATTCGTCTAGAGCTTCAAATTGTTGCACACCAGCATCAAAATAACGCAAGTTACTTATCAGTTCTGCAGTCTTGTCAGACTCGTTGAAGACAAAAGTGCAGTTAAAAAAGTTCTGGATTTCCGTCAGGAAGTCCGTAACCGTCCAATGTGGCAAAGCCTCCTGTATTATGAGTGTCTTGCGAGCGTTGCACACAACCAACCTATTCCATGGTACAACGTCAACGTCATTTGAGATAAGACGGTATCCGAAGTACTCTATCACTTTCTTTACAATAAGAAGAAGATTAGGCATGATTGTATCGCCATGTGTATATACTCCCGGTTTATCGGTGTCGGCGGAAGATGACGTACCTACATGCATGCGTGTGACATTCTTTATTTCGGCTTTTGTTTCGTCATATACAGGCATGACGACATACTCTGATACATCGCCCATTGCAGGCTTTGTGTAAGCATCCCATTTACCATATATATATGTATAGCCTTTTACAGGGACTCCTCCGCGTTCGCCGTTGAATGTATACCCTTTGCCGTCATGAATAGTAATTTCGCCATAATCTATATCGTCAATGTAGACATCACCATTATTGGCGATGAAATTTACATCAGAGTTACCGCCCAAAAGCTGCACTTTAACTGTAGTGTCTGATATTGAGTTGATGACTGCTGAACCAGACAAGAGAAGATGATTGTCAACTATAAGGTTGGCATCCATCTTTTCAGTTTTTTTAGTGACAGGCAATGATTGGATATTCTTGAAGAAACGGCGATTCTCAAGAATATCCATTGGAATATTAACATCAAGCGTATAGCTGCCTGACTGAGTAAAGTATGGGTTCTCTTTTGTAACCTTCACCGTCTGTGAAGTATCAGTAAAGACCCTCTCATTATTAAGATATAATTCTATCATTTTCTACCTTTCATTTTGTTGTATTTGTCAAGATTATATGCCACTCCGTCTTCGCCGTCAATTGAAACAGATGCTTTTATCCTGCCATTGGAAAGAATGACATTAAGTCTACCAAGAACATCATGTAGAGAATTTATTGTTGCATTAAGAGCTTCGTTATCTGTAGTAACGTTAACAACAGGTGCGGACACTATCGCATTGCCTCCAGTGTTCAATGACCTTGTGATATCAGCAGCAGTAAGACTGCCAACAGTATTATTACGCTGTGCCAAGTCGATAAGTTGCAATGCCGGTCTAATCGCTGAATTGTTGACTGCGTTGTGGTTAGCGACAAATTCTCCCTCATGAACGAAGCCTGCCTTCCTGCGATAATTCGTCCCCCCGGTAAAACCACCTTCATAGTAGCCTGCGGACTGTGCCTCATGCTGTTTCTTTATAATAGCAACCTGCGCCATACCGGCTGCAGTTGCAGCAGCTGCAGCGATAGGGCCCAAAACAAACGAGACCTTAGAAGCTGAAGCATAGGCATTGATTGCAGCAGCTGCGGTAGAGGCTAGCGCCTGCGCTATCTCAATCGGCATGGCTCGCTTATTTGCAGCGTTTTTCGCTTTTTTGATTTTCTCGTCCCTTTCCTCCTCGAGTTTTTCGCGCTTGGCAGAATTGTTGCCTGCCGCTTCAATCTGTTTGTCATATTCCTGCTGTATCTTGGCTGTCTCGGCTTCAGAACAGGCTTGTGAATAAGCAGAGATAGAACCTAACATATTAGCTATAGAGCTGAATGTCGCAGCATATGCTAAGAGTCTTTGACGGTTAAAATCATCATCACTCATCTTTTTAGCTTGCAAATACTGTTCATAATTCCATGTGTCATTAAGATAAAGTTCTTTGAGAGCATCATTAACTTTCTTTTGCTGTTCTACAGAGGTAAAAATTGAGGCAATACTTGTAACAGCGTCACCCGGCTGCATTGAGTTGTCACTTATGCCAGCACGGTCTCTAGCCAGCGATAACAGCGTCTGTGCACTTTCTCTATTCTTTTCCTCTTCGGTTTTGTATTTTTCCGAATATTTTGATAAAATGGCTAATTTCATTTGCTGGTATTCTTCTTCAGATACGACCTTCTTTTTATACATTTCATCAAGAAAATCAATTTCAATCCTTTTCTGTTCTGTCTTGTCAAGATTAAGATACTCTTGTTTCATCTTTAGAACTTTTTCTTGGAAAGACGCTTCAGTTTCGAGCTTATGCTTAAACTGCATATCATTTATCTCAGCATCAATCTGGCGATATTCTTCTGCAGATTCTTTGTATAGATTCCTTTTTTTAATAAGATATTGAATATCATTTTGAAACAAAGCTTCATTTAGCGCATCTTCATTTTGGTAGATAGCGGTATTCTTATCGTAATACATCGCCTTAATTTTAGCTTCAGAAAGCATTTTCGAACGCTCGAAGTCTTTCTCATCTAATTTTGTCTTTTCTTTCAGATAATCTGAATCTGCCTGTTTTTTTTGAGCTATGATATTGTTATACTCAGAACTTTCAGTTTTACCATATTTCTTCAAAATAGCGAGCTGAGTATCATAACCGCTTTGTAAAGCTTCAAGTCTCTGCTTTATATACTCAGTGTATTTAATTTGTCCGGAAGTGTATTGCGCATCAATCTCCAGTAAATCAGTTTTAATTTCGGTCTCACTATTTTTCATCTCCTCTTTAAACTTGCGTTCTCTTTCCTTCTTCTCTTTTTCAATGCGTTTAGCATCATTGTTTGCGACAGCAGAGGTTCGAGTTGCCGGAGCATTATGTTTTAATGCCGTAGTTGTATTACTTTTCGTAAAGTCAGCCCCCTGCTTAGTAGCATAATCTTGTACGTCATCGATTTTTTTGTTGAGAGTAACAGCTTGGTCTGTATATTCCTGGATTTTACGGACATTATAGTTGTATGCAATCATCCACTTATTGATACCTTTTAATTGATCATCTGTTAGATGACGTAAAAAGATTCCACTTCGCTTGTCTCTTACATAACCACCGCCACTGATATAGGTACCATAATCTTGCGTCCTTGGATCAAAACCATAATTTGCCATTTTTTTTAAGACATAAGCTTGATTACCTTCCCTTTGTCCTTTGCGTAAGCTAATATCCATGAGAGAAGAGTTAAAACCAGCCATTTTATTTAGAGCAGCCTGTGCAATGGAAGCTCTTTTAAGATTAAGAATATAAGCATCAAGAGCAGATGTGTTATTATTAATAAGTTTGCCTTCAGATGTAAGTGTAGCATGATATTGCGGGACAATACTTTGTAATTGTACTAGTGCTTTTTTCCTCTCTCTAATTCCGTTGTTTGAATCTTCGAGTACTCTTCTTAATGTTTGTATTTGTGTTATCTCTGCAGAATTAGCTGATGCTGCTTCTTTTTGGACATCCTTAATATCATTATAGCTGTCTCTCATGCGTTTTACAGCTTCAGCATTTTTCTTAGCCTCTTCGCTACTGCTCTTTATATAGCTACATAATTTGTATATGCCATAGCCTAATGACAGTACTACAGCCAGAAGTGCAGTATAAGGATTCGTCAAGCTAGCAGCCTTCATCGCCTTTATAGCAGCCACAGCCTTAGTTATATTGCCGGTAAGTAATGCTACTGCTACGCGCAGCGTGCCAATGATGGCTATACGTGCCTTAATAATAGCATTGTGTCCCTTGTGCAATATCATAAGAGCATACTCCTTAACATACCAGGAGTATGTAGCTAATGTTGATGCTTTGTAAACTGTCGTAAGCAATACTATTGATGATATTAAATAAGCAATCTCTCCTCTGTATTTGATAACGAATGTCGTCAAATTATAAAGGGCTTTTACTATTAAAGTACTTGTTGATACCATGTATCTCATTAATGGCAACAGTTTCTCTCCTAGCTCAACAGACAGATCGTGAAATTTTTTCTTGGCTTTATCGAGCTGAGCCTGTTCTGTATTATTCTGTACATTAAACTCATTTATAACACTTTTGCCGTCGTTATAAGCATTGAATGCAAGTGTCTGAGCTTCCCTCACCTGGTCCAAATGTGATGCAACTGATGATAATACTCCAACAGCGCGAGTTCCGTCAAGTTTCATTTCTTGGAACAATGGTGCCATCGCATCAAATCCACCTCTGGAACGCATAGACTCAAGAAATTTTAAAAGGCCAGCGTTTGCGTCTTCGCGCATTATCCGTGTAAACTCTTTTACTTCCAAGCCTGCAATTTTAGCAAATCTTGCCGGCTCTTGGAACATTTTAGTTATAAGCTGTGAAAAGACAGTAGCAGATGTAGCAGCTTCTTGCTGATTTTGGTCAAGTGCGGATGCAAGACCTAACATCTCACTCTGCGTCATACCGGCCTGTATTGCGACACCTGACAATTGCGCTGTGAAATCAACCATGTATGCAGCTGATGCCGATGAATTTTGAGCCAGTTCATTTACAGCGGAACCTGTAGCTAGCATAGCACCGCGAAGTCCTCTTTCTTTGTCTTCACCAAACATCTGTGCTAACTTTCCTATTTGTTCTACAGCATTGTCACCAAGGTCATCGCCAAGTGCAACACGTATCTTATCAGAACCGTCAACAAATTCCTTTATAGCAGCCTCGGATGTAATACCCAATCTTCCTGCAGCTGCAGCAAGTCCATTGAGTTCTTCGCGCGAGGTTCTCGTGTCCATTTGTTGAAAAGATTTATTCATTTTCTTGACTTCCTCCATTGTCTGACTTGTATACTTGGTTACATCAGCCATGACGGTATCCATGTCAAGATAATCTTGAGTACACTTGCGCATAGTAAGAGTGAGGCCTGTAAGTGATGCGATGAACGACACGGCAAGCGTCTGTAACCTGTTAAATCTATCAGCGAGCCGGTTAACCCATGATTCTTGAGCTGCGCCTTCAGATTTGACTGACTCGAGCTGTGTATTAAGTTCTTTGGCTTTTTTCGTCATTTGGCGAAATTCCTCTGTACCCCTTTCCATGTCTTTCAGCTCGCTGTTAACTATTTTCAGCGAATATTCAATATCTCTGATTGATGCCTTATCAAGCGACTTCATTGTGCGGTTAACAAGTTCCGTATTCGTAGCCACTTTACGCATTGACATACCGGCATTTTCAAGTTCTGTATTATATTGGTCTACAATTGTATTGACAACTTTCTGCTTATAAGCAATCTCTGCAAGCCTTGCTTTTATCTTAAGCAAATTTGCGTTTTGTTGCTCATAATTAGTTGAGCTTGGATTAAGGGTTGTCAGTCGTTGCTCTATTGATGACTGTGCAGCTCTCAGCGAAGCAACGGACGAGTTGTCTATGTCGGCCAGCACAGATGCAACAAGTTTACCGCTGCCTGATATTTTTTCAAACATCTCATCCGTCTGGGCTGCAGAGTTTTTGATTTCATCCAGTCTTTCTTTGCAGGTATCCAATAGTGCCGACAAGTTTCGCCAATCGGCCGGATCTGATGTAGACTTCATCTGACGGCGTAATGCTCTCATGGCAGTCTCAATCTCGCCGACTGACGCCGTAGACAAAGAATTAATTGTTTTAATTGTCTTATTTACATCGTTATCATAGGCTTTAAGTTCAGCTCGAGCTTTTTTCAGATCCTTGTTAAGGTCTTTTATAAAGTTTGTATCAGACTTCGCTGATATAGCTTTATCACGCGCGACAGTAAGTTCGTCTACCTTTTTCTTTAGTTCAACAAGATTATTTTTCGCTTCGTCCGAATTAAGGCGAATTATCGTAACAAATTCTTGAGTATTACCTGCCATACTATAACTAATTTTAATCAAAATAAAAAGCTAAAAATGGTTGCCGTAGCTAAGAACGACAATTTTGTCTATCCCAAGCTGGCAGCCATTGAATTAAAAGGTATTCCCATTATTGTATTATTTCTTGAGTTTATACATCCTGTATCCTACGACAATCAAGATGGTAATAATGACAAAACCAATAGCCCATCCTCCAACATCCGACCTTATTTGTTCCCATTTTGTATGTTTGCGCTCTATAGGATAAGGTACACGGACCGAATCTGAACGTAATATGGCCACCGTGTCATATTTAACCTTGTCTCGATAGATGTACTTATACACTATCTTATCCTGATATACAGTATCTCCAGCTGTCCATCGGTTTATATATACGCTGTCTCGTTGGTATATGCTGTCACGCTGGAATCGATCAACATACACACTGTCCGTTCTCACGGTTTCAACCGGCACATACTGAACAGATTTGCATCCTGCCAACAAACTTAACATTATGCAGGGAATAATGATAAATAACAATCCTTTAACCATTCCCATAGCTATATACCTTTATATTCTATCATGGCATCAAAACAAGGACATTCCTTTATTCTCTCCCATGAGTCAACCTTGCCGTTATGATTGGTATCAGGGCTGATATCCCTGTGACCGAGTATCTGAGCCTTAGGATAACGGCCTCGCAGCTCTTTAAGCAGCTTTATTAGGCTTGCCTTCTGCTCTGCCGTGCGGTTGTCTATAGCTTTGCCTTTTGAATCAATACCGCCAACATAAGCAACATTAATAGATGTAGAGTTATAACCCTGCACTCCGTTGCTCACTTTTTCCTCTCCAAGCATCTGTGTTATTGTGCCGTCAGGCATGACTACATAATGATAGCCGGGATTCTTCCAACCCTTGTTCTTAAACTCTTTTCTCAAATCCTCGATTGTCTGCTTCTGACTTCCAGCAGTGCAGTGTACAAAAATTCTTTTAATTGTTCTCATTGTTTAATTTATTTTGTTTTCGCTCGCTAATCACTTTTGTAGCTCCGACAGCTGCGAATATTCCGCCTACGCTTCCCACTAGAGCAGCCATACCGCCAAGATCTGTCCGAATAGATCCCTGATTTATAACTTCGTATATGAGGACAAAACCGATAACAAATAATAAAAAACATCCTGTCAAAGTTACCATGACAAGGAAAAATGCCTTAGAACTTGCTCCGCTATTGACCTCGATGAGCTTCTTCAGATATTCAGATAGTTTCATGCTTTAGTACAATAAAATCTTGTTGATAAACGTTTGTCACACTCAGATTCTGGCCTGAGACATATATGTCTCTCGGCTTCTTTCAATTTCAGCTCTAGCTCATTTTTTTCTTTAATGAGCTGCAGTTTCTCGCCCTCAAGCTGGTGTACAGTCTTGTAAAGATTATCCACTTTTTGCTCAAGTTTATCAATCTTCTTTTCCATAGCAGAATAGTTACGCATAAGCGTCTCCATTTCTTGTGCCATGGCCTTTGCAGCAGACATTCTCTTGTCTTCCTTGCGAGACAATATCCATCGCAAGAAAGACCAACCACCTACTCCAAGTGCAGTAAGTACGGCAACGAATAAGGTTATCGTTTTTTCCATTTTGATTTTTAATTTACACAAAAATAAATCAAAATAGGAAGTGGTAAAAATACGAGTAGATTGTCGGTAGAATCATATAGAATCTACCGACAATCTACCTATCGATGTTTTTTTCCTGCATTTTTTAGGTCAGAAACAATAGTCCTTGGCATAATTTCAGAGTATATTTGAGTCGTCCTCAAAGATGAGTGTCCAAGTATTTTTTGTACCGTAGTAATTGGTACGCCCTGGTATACCAAAAGCGTAGCACAAGTGTGTCGTGCAGTATGCCAGGTAACCTTTTTATTAATCTTTACTGTCTTAATAATTTCCGAAAGAAGGACATTTGAATCATGGTTACCCGGTATTCTTGCCAAGTATGTTATATCGGTGTATTTACTAATAATATCAACAGCCTTTCCTTCAAATAATAACGACAAAGGCAATCTTATCTCTGTGTCAGTTTTCTTTGTGAAAAGATGCAGCCACGGTTTGCCGTTAATCTTCTCTAACCATTCCGGGCATAGTCGCACAAAGTCCGAATAGCGCAGTCCGGTATAGCAGCAGAACAAGAAAGCATCTCTGATTAGTTCATACTTCCCTGTCGTTTTAAAGTTTTCTATTTTCTTCAGTTCGTTAGGAGTTAACCATTCAAAGTGTCCTTTTTCCTGCTTAATCTTGAATTTTCTGAACGGATAATCGTCAATCTTTATCAACCCGTGGTTAATAGACTCATTAACGATTGTTCGCAATTGCCTTAAATGTTTAGCCACGGTGTTCAAACTCTTGCCTTGCTCCTTCAGATATTGTTCAAACTCCCGTAAAAAAGTGTACGTGATGTCCTGGAAGTCAATTCCCGGCCTGAATTTTAACAAGATTCTCACTGTACTCTCAAGGTTTTCTTTTGTTTTTTCGCTTCTGTCGCTTTCATTTATGATTTTGTTTGCAAAGGACTTAAATGTCATGTCCGGCACATCTCGGCCGTAATGTTTTATCATTGCTAATGTAGGCGTAACACCTCGCTTCCACATTTCAATCTCCAAGTTCTGCAGGTCTAAGAGAAATTGCCATAACATAAGATTCAGTCCATCTGCCTGTAGGTGATTAATTACTTGCCTACCGTCCCAACAATCTGGAGTAAGATATACTCCTGTTGTCATGTATATCTTATGTTTATTCAGGCTTGCTTCTACTTGTATTAGCGCCTTGCCATCTCTGTTTAAAGTGTTTTTTCTATTAAAAACTAATCTATATCGTATTTTTTCCATTGTGCAAAAGTAATGGTTTTAATAATTATGAATGCATTTGTGGCGGGACTGATGTCATCCAACTATTTATATCCTTTTATGAATAGAGGTATTTATAACGATGAAAAAGAAATATACGACCTTAATACTTTTACTCAAGCAGGAACTTATATTGTAACTTCAACTTACGCAGAAAATACCCCTATATCAAGTGGTACTATATTTGTGTGTGTATTTGATTTTTCATTTCAAACTAATATTCATTCAATTCAACTATTATTTACTGAAACTAGTTTTTATTTCAGGGCCCTTACGGTTTCCGGTTGGAAACAATGGATAAAATTATAATAAAGGAAGCGAGTCTAATGGCCACTTCCTCTATTATTACATTATATTGATGTTATTTCTGTATATGACGAATCTGGTTCAGAATCAATTGGTATTGACTTAGCAAGGAAAGATGTACTTTGTATCATTATTTTGTCTGGTGAGGAAGCATCGATATTGCTAAATATGTATATATCATTTTCTTTTTTGAAGAAACGTAACTTATCAAACTTATTGTCGTTAACCCACGTTACATGAATGACAGGGGCATTATTTGCTGAGTAAAAACTAATAATGGCGGAATAAGATTTATTGGCGGTAGATATGTGCATAACAACTAATTCTCTTTGCCATGGGGATTCATTTCCTACTATCTTTATAAGTTTTATACCATTAAGGAAGAAAAGAGCAAATGTCATTTTTTTGTCATTCTTGCTCATAAGTCCATTAGATTCCGTTGTAGCAGTCGGCATAAGTCCCGCCACATAGAATCGAAGTGGCGGAACTTATGGGTTTTCAAAGAATCGTGCCAAATACTTATTATAATGGTAAAAGTGGCCCAAAATACTTTGAATTATTAGAGCTTCCTGAAATGGCCAGTGTATCATATGAAGCTTCATTACAACATGTGACAAATGGTGTTAATGTGTCTATCTTATATGCTCAAAGGCATACTACAAGCGATAATGAGTTAAGATCCTTTAAGAAAGATTTAGTTGGTACAATAAAATTTTTCACTGATAAAAAACAAAATAAGATTTATGTGGAAATTCCACAATATTATACGTTATGTATTCGAACTTTAGTTGGTAGTAATGAATTAATTACTATTGCAAAAGGAAACAACCTTTCTGATGTTTCTGGACTAAACGAGATTACATCAACAATAGTCTAATAATAAGAAAGCGAGCATAAAAACTCGCTTCTCTGTTATAACTTTATTCCTGTTAATTTAACCCAGTTTGAAGTTTCTTTATTGTCAAATCTAACAAATATTGTATTATCCCATTTTATAATTATTTGAGGCATGTAAGCTATTGACTTTAATGTAATACATGTACCAACATCTTGTGCTGGATTATTCATCGTAGTTCCATTAACATGCGCTATTCCGGAATTTGCAAGATTGACATCACTCAAAGCACCAATTATTGTTGGAAATGTAAAGTGTATAAGTTCCGCCACATTCTATACTTGTGGCGGGACTTATGCCAATTGCAGGAGTTTCACGATTAGGCCTTATAAATAA
>ENA-ORTW01000078-ORTW01000078.1-human-gut-metagenome-genome-assembly--contig:-NODE-78-length-143115-cov-18.173962_pt1 | contig 143115 bp, 119 predicted proteins | sample MGYA00242072_ERZ509193 | MGnify/ENA primary metagenome ERZ509193 (study PRJEB26280, sample SAMEA2338813) | human gut metagenome | biome: human gut; feature: human-associated habitat; material... | reverse complement strand
TAGCGCCGGGCTTGAGCGTGCGCTTTATCTCTCGCTTCGCTCGGTGCTTTATTTTTATTTTATGCTTGCAATTTACTTTGGTCTGCTTTGCCCATTCCTCATTCCTCATTTCTCATTCCTCATTTCTCATTCCTCATTTCTCATTCATCACTCCTCACTCCTCATTCCTCACTCCTCACTCCTCACTTAAACTCCGCTCCTATTAAAAACTTCCCCTTGATTATTCCCCCAAAAAGTGCTATACTATTGATAAGTAAAATTGCATGAAATCCTAACCCTAAGGAGGTAAATTTCTATGAATTGTACTCATTTCAAAAGCTACTATCCGTCCTCTGACGGACTTCATAAGATCGCGTATTACGTTCGTTTCCCTATCGGCACAGTAAGAGGTGTCGTTCAAATATCCCACGGTATGTGCGAATATTTCAGACGTTATGACGACCTCGCTGAGTTCCTCACAGGCTTAGGCTTCGCAGTATGCGGAAACGACCACCTCGGTCATGGCGACAGTGTGAACGACAGCTCCGAGCTTGGCTACTTCTCCCCTGAACATGGCTGGGAAAACGCTGTCGAGGATATGTATACTCTCACAAAAATGATGAAACACAACTACCCTGACAAGCCGTATTTTCTTCTCGGCCACAGCATGGGAAGCTTCCTTGCAAGAGCTTTTGTCACCAAGCATGGCAAAAACCTCACAGCGGCTATCTTCTGTGGAACAAGCGGCGGCATGGAGGGTATCCCTGCTTTGCTCACCCTTGTTGACAGCCTGAAAATACTCCATGGTGATAAATATAGGAGCAACGCTGTAAATAAGCTTGCTTTCGGTGCTTATACAAGAAAAATTACCGATAAGGTCAGCGAATATGATTGGATATCCCGTGACCCTGAAATAGTTTCCACCTACGAAAAAGACCCTAAATGCAACTTTATTTTCACCCTAAACGGCTTTGAAAATCTTGCAAAGCTTTTGTGGTATGTTTCAAACGAAAAGTGGTTCTCCACCTATCCGAAAACTTTGCCTACCTATCTTATAGCAGGCAGTGCCGACCCTGTGGGAAACTACGGAAAAGGCGTACTAAGCGTGTTCAACAGGCTGTCCCTCAACGGCTGTGACGTTGAGATGAAGATATACGAAAATGCACGTCACGAGCTTGTGAATGAAACCAACCGCCGTGAGGTGTATAATGATATTGCAGATTTTCTGCTCGATATCATAAGCTCTGAAATGTGTTCAGATTAAGCTGTAAGGGAGAGAATTCAACGTGTTTGCTGTAGTAAACAGTGTAGGTCTGCTGGGGCTTAACGCCTTTGCGGTCAAGGTGGAGATAGAAGCTTCAAAGGGTCTGCCATCTTTCGATATTGTAGGGCTTGCAGACGCATCTGTAAAAGAAAGCCGTGAACGTGTGCGTTCTGCACTGCGTTCAAGCGAGATAACATTGCCTCTGAGAAAAATAATCATAAATCTTGCACCTGCCGATGTGAGAAAAACAGGCTCGGTCTATGACTTAGCCGTGGCAGTTGCACTCTTGCGAATGGCTGACCTTGTTGATGACAGTATGCTTTCTACCTCCGCTTTTATCGGCGAGCTTTCTCTCAGCGGAGAAGTAAGACCTGTTCAGGGCGTTTTGCCTATGACCATAATGGCGCAGAAAATGGGACTTTCTGAGATATATGTTCCTGCCGACAATGTTCGTGAAGCTTCCGTTGTGGAGGGTATAAAAGCCTATGGCGTAAGGTCTTTGCGTGAGCTTGTTTTTCACTTTGAGAAAAAGGCGGCAATAGTTCCTGCGGCACACTATAAGCCCACCGCTGAAAGCTATTTCGGAAGTCTTGATTTTGCCGACGTAAAAGGACAATCAGCGGCAAAAAAAGCATTGGAGGTCGCAGCGGCAGGCGGTCACAATGTGCTTATGATAGGTTCGCCTGGCTCAGGAAAATCAATGCTTGCAAAACGTATGCCGTCGATACTTCCTGCCATGACCTTTGAGGAGTCTATAGAAACCACAAATATCCATTCTGTGGCAGGACTTTTGGACAGCAACAGTCCTCTTATCACCACCAGACCTTTCCGTTCACCGCATCATACAGTTTCACCGGCAGGACTTTCAGGCGGTGGCTCTGTGCCAAAGCCCGGTGAGATATCACTTGCACATAACGGCTTGCTTTTTCTTGACGAGCTTGCAGAGTTTTCACGCCCTGCCCTTGAGATCTTACGTCAGCCTTTGGAGGACAGGCAGGTGACCATATCCAGAGTGTCAGGGTCGATAACATACCCATGTTCGTTCATGCTTATCGCTGCAATGAATCCTTGTCCATGCGGATATTTTGGTCACCCAACAAGAAAGTGCATATGCTCTCCGAAACAAGTTTCAAGCTATCTTTCCAAAGTCAGCGGACCACTTCTCGACCGTTTTGACATTCATTTGGAGGTCGCACCTGTTGAGTTTGCAGATCTTTCTTCCACTGCCAAAGAGGAGTCATCAGCGTCCATAAGAGAGCGTGTTCAAAAAGCCCGTGACATACAAAACGAGCGTTTCAAAGGCACTAGCATAACCTGCAACGCACGAATAACCTCTGATATTCTTCACGAGGTCTGCCCTGTGACAGATGAGGCTTCGAAGCTTTTGGAGAACGTTTTTGACAGGCTGGGACTTTCAGCAAGAGCCTATGACCGCATACTTAAAGTCGCACGAACTGTTGCGGATATGGACGGTGCAAAGGTCATAGACAAAAAGCATATCGCAATGGCTGTTCAGTATCGAAGCCTTGACAGAAAATACTGGAATGGGTGATATGTGCGTCACATAAAAGCTGACAGGAAACGTGCGAACACTGTTCGCCCCTACTATGGTGTATTCAAATACATATGATAATTGCAGACGGTTTTTATGCCGTCTGTTTTTTTGTGCAAAAAAGTACGGGAACGCCCGAAACATTCCCGTACTGTCCTTATCACAATTCTATAATTATCCCTTAAAAATTCTATTCACAAAAAATCAATCTGCCACTGCGTTCTTTGCGATAACGTCTGCAACAAGATTTGCAGGAAGCGGCTCGTAACGTGCTTTTTCAAAGGTGAACACGCCCTGACCCTGTGTCATTTGTCTCAGAAGCAGTGTGAAGTCTGCCATTTCAGCCATTGGAACTTCGGCAACTATCTCTGTCATGCCCTTCTTTTCCGCAGGATTCATGCCCAGAACTCTGCCTCTTCTCTTATTAAGCTCGCCCATCATGTCGCCAGTGTTATCGTCAGGTACGAAAACGCTCAAGGAGCCGATCGGTTCGAGGAGAACAGGCTCTGCCTGACGCATACCCTCTTTGTATGCGATAGATGCTGCCATTTTGAATGCCATTTCTGAGCTGTCAACAGGGTGATATGAGCCATCTACAAGGATAGCTTTCAGACCTACTACAGGGAAACCTGCGAGAACGCCTTTCTTTACGCTTTCCTGCAAGCCCTTTTCTACGGCTGGGAAGAAGTTCTTTGGAACTGCTCCGCCAAACACCTTTTCTTCAAATACAAGGTCGTCAGATACGCATGGCTCAAATTCTATCCAAACGTCACCATACTGACCGTGACCGCCTGACTGCTTCTTATGTCTGCCCTGCACCTTGACTTTCTTTCTTATAGTTTCACGATAGGAGATCTTAGGCACAGAAGTTTCTACTTCAACGCCGAATGTTCCTGCAAGTCTGCCCACAACAGAATCAAGGTGAAGTCCGCCCAAGGTGCTGAGTATCATTTCGTTTGTTGACGGGTCGAGCTTGTAATCTATAGTAAGGTCTTCTTCCATAAGTCTTGTCATTGCGGCGGATATCTTGCTTTCATCGCCCTGCTTTTTAGCCTTGACTGCCATTTTGTAGCATGGCTTAGGGAAGGTCATAGGTGCAAACTTAACAACTCTTGCGGAGTCACAGATAGTATCGTTGGTGTTCACGTTCATCTTCATTGCAACAACGATATCTCCACAGCCTGCTTCGGCAACGTCTATCTGCTTTTTGCCCTGAAGCGTAACAAGCTTTCCGACCTTTTCGGTGCTTCCTGTGGTAGCGTTCACAACCTCCTTGTTAGGTGTAAGCTTACCTGAAAATACCTTTATGTATGACATCTTGCCAACAAATGGGTCAGCAACTGTCTTGAATACAAATGCGCTCATAGGGTCGCTTTCAACGCAAGCGACCTCAACAGCTTCGCCGTCTGCTGTTTCGCCTATCATAGCGTCCTTTTCTGACGGAGGAGGGAGCAGTAGGTCTATCTCTTTGAGCAGCATATCAACGCCCGACATATCGGCAGAAGAAACGCAGGTAACAGGAGTTATAATGCCTGAGTTCATGCCACTATGTATTCCGTCGGTAAGCTCTTTCTGTGTGAATGCTTCGCCTGAGAAGAACTTTTCAAAAAGCGCCTCGTCAGTTTCTGCAACGGCTTCGGACACGGCTTCGATAAGTCCGTCGATACGATAACCCATTTTCTCTGATACATCAGCTGTAGGCATATCAGTTTCAACTGCCTTGCCGTCTTCATACTTATATGCTTTCATCTCAATGAGATTTACATAAGAAACTATCTTTCTGTCTGCGATAACAGGCACAACAACAGGGCAAACTGTAGGTCCGAACTCTGCTTTGAGCTGAGTAAGAACGTTATTGAAGTTTGCGTTATCGTCATCAAGCTTTGTTACAACGAACATTGTAGGCTTGCCCATTTTCTTTGCAAGGTCATAAGCCTTGTGGGTACCTACACGAACGCCTGATTTACCTGATACAGTGATGAGTACGCAGCCGCTTGCGGCAATGCCCTCAACAGCTTCGCCCTCATAATCGAACATACCGGGAGTATCAAGAAGATTTACCTTGAACTCGCCAGTTTCCAAAGAAGAAAGAGATGTGTAAACAGAACATTTTCTCTTTATCTCATCAGGGGTATAATCAGAAACAGTGTTTCCGTCAGTTATCTTGCCGAGCCTGTCAGTAGCTCCGCTTTTATATAGCAGTGCCTCAGTCAGAGAGGTCTTTCCAGAACCTGCCTGACCTGCAATAGCAATATTTTTTATTTTTGTGCTGTCGTATTTTTTCAAGTTGATCGCTCCAATCTATGCCGTTGGACGGCTTAATGTGATATGCAGTATAATTATATGTATCATTTACACAAAATATATCAACCGCATAAGATAATTATATACTATTTTCACATAAATAGCAAGGGCGGAAAGAAAAATTTCTTTCGTGAATGTGAACAAAGTTTAGACTTGTTATAAAGCAGATTGCACAAGGGGAGGAAGAAATGAGGAGTGAGGAATTAGGAATGAGGAATGAGCAAAGCTGCCCCCAAGCACCGAGCGAAGCGATTTTGCGGCGGCAGGACTTGCCCGAATATCTTTAGGGGTGCGGTTATCAGAGATGAGTGAATGCAAAAAAAGCTCTCCGAGCGTTTCGGAGAGCTTTGCGTTATTTTACCCTTATGATAGGCTGAAGCTGTATTCCTTCAAGAGCCGACTGAATAGTTTCGGGTATGAGTTCAAACTCAGCCACTATGGAGTTTGGCTTCTTTTCGCAGTTGTCCTGCGAATATGGTACAAAATAGTAGTTTCTCAGATTTTGCAGATAACCTATGTTTTTAGCACACCCTGCCAATGCGTCATTTGTCGATATGGCGATGGCCACGGGACGAGCATTTCTCAGGTGGCTTTTTACCGCCATGGTGGCTGGAGTGTCCGTCAAGCCAAGAGCAAGCTTTGCTGCCGTGTTTGAGGTGCAGGGTGCTACTACCATGATATCACACATCTTTTTCGGTCCGATCGGCTCGGCTTCTTCTATGGTGCGTATGACCTTGCAGCCTGCTATGGTTTCAAGACGTTTGATGTTTTCTTCCGCTGTGCCAAAACGTGTAGATATAGATGCGGCGTTGAAAGACATTATTGGCACAAGCTTTGCGCCCTGCTGCACAAGCCGTTCTGCGGCGGCAAATGCCTTTTCAAAGGTGCAGAAGGAGCCGGTCATGCAAAAGCCTATTCGTATGCCGTCAAGTGACATTCTTTGTTCCCCTTTCATTCAAAATGTCCGTGACTGTTCGGGCGATTATCTCTCCTGCAGTCATAGGTGCGGCTTTGGCTGGAAGTCCCAATGCCCATACCACACGCCTGTTCAGCTTTGCGGCAGTTTCATGATCCACTCCGCCAGGTCGGGAGGCAAGGTCTATGATAAGAGAGTTTTTATCCATTACGCCCAAAAGCTTTTCATCAAGTATCATGGCAGGGACGGTGTTTATTATTATGGTATACCCCGAAATATTTTCTGCAAGAGCTGTGATAAGTTCTGCCTTATATCCTGTGCCCTCGGCTTCTGCAAGCGCAGAAAGCTTTCTTGCGGATATAGTCACATCTGCGCCGACAGCCCGAAAAAGCTTAGCGCAGGCTTTCGCTACTCTGCCATAGCCAATAACTAGGACGGTGGAACCGTTCACGGTGACAGCAAGCTCCTGCATGGCTATTTGCAAAGCGCCCTCCGCCGTGGGGATACAATTTCTTATAACAAGCTCCTCTCGCTTATAGTAATCCTTAACATCAAAGCCGAGAGAGGAGAAATATTCTATTTGATCACGGCGGAGCAGACCGCCTGCCACGAGTGCATTTTTCTTTAAATGCGTTGAAACGTCACTGCATGATACCTTTACATTACGGCTAGAAGAGATATCCAGCCCGTCAGCTTTCATGAGAGGAAGTACGAGAACGTCCGCCTTTTCGGTGAGCTGATCGAGATGAGCGAGGGGGATAGTGTCCTCGCCTTTATCGTCCATGCCGTAAGTATAGACCCTGCCGATTTTAGTGAGAGTCTGAGCTGTATATGTTTGTCTTGCGTCACCGCCGACGCAGAGGAAAACTGTTTTTTTCATATGGATACCTCCTGTGGGACTATGCCTGATAGAGTTATATATAATTATATGTATCGGTGAGCTAAATGTTACCGGCAAAACAAAACGCCCTATCCCTGCAAAGCAAGAATTGCGGCGCTTTGATATGATATCATATTTCTATCTTGATAAACTTCGGCTCGTGCTTTTTGAAATAGGTCAGATACTTAAAGCCTGCCGCCTGCGCCATTTCTACGCCTGCGGAAATATCTCTGCCGATATCTGCGGTGCAGTGGGCGTCTGAGCCTATGGTCAATATCTCGCCGCCGAGGGCTTTGTAGAGCTTCACATAGCCAAGGTCCGGGAGGGGCTTTCCGTATTTTTGCCTTAATCCCGACACATTTATCTCTATGCCATTGCCTTTTTGGATAAGTGTACAAAAAATTTCTCTGATAATATCTTCATATGGAGAAAGATCTATTTGTATACCGCAATCTCCTTGGATATATCGCAGAGGATAGGTTAGGTGTCCTAAAACGTCTAACTTGCCCCATTTGCACATTTCAAGCATTTCTTTGAAATAGTCGTCAAGGAGAGCATAGGTTTGCGACAAGTCCATATTTTTGTACTCTATCCAATAGAAATCGTCCTTGCCTTTATTCTGATGATGTGAGCCGATGATAAAATCAAGGCGTTTGTCGGAGGCTATCTCCTCGGCAAATTCTATATCCTGCAAAGGCTGACCAAGCTCTATTCCACAGAGAAAATTTAAACCCTCCAGATGCTGGGCAGCTTCATACTGGGCGACTATGCTTGCGGGGGCATACTCCCCCGAGCCGTACATCATGCCGTCTTTCAGGGCTTCAGGATCACCGTAATGGTCGGCTTTATAGCGGAAATTGCAATCGCAATGGTCAGTTATGGCAAATGCCGCCAAGCCAAGCTCTTTGGCTTTTGCTAAAGACTGTTCTACAGTTCCCTCACCATCGGGGGAAAAGCCTGTGTGGGTGTGCATATCTATAAGAGTTTTCATAGGTTCTCCTATCTGTACAGAAATTTGTACTTATATAGAATCGTAAAGCTTTTCAAGCTGTTTTGCCGCTTCTGCCGCACGACTTACAAAGCTGTCAGGTGCAGCATTTCGGTACATGGTGGACTTTGACATATAAAGCTCTAATGACAATGGTGGCTGGTGGTCGAGGTTTTTGAGCTTTCTGAGAAATTTCTCGAAGTTCAGGTTGCCGTCAAACGGTATCATGTGGCCGTCGGTGTTGCCGTCGTTATCGTGGATATGCAGGCAGGCAAGCTTGCTTCCAAACTTCGTCAGGCAATCGGTATTCTTTGAGAAGCAATTCTCATGGCCTATGTCATAGCAAAATTTCACGTTATCATGGCTTCCGAACTGGTCAAACAGCACGTCAAGAAACTGCGGGAGCTGGATATTCTCAAAGGCGATATCAACGCTGTTTTCTTCTCCGCACTGTATTATCTTGGCGAAATTCTCTATACCGAAACGAGATACTTCGGGCGGAACAAGCCCGTCAGTGGGGTGGCATATCATGGTTTTTATGCCGTTTTCACCGCACACTCTTACACATTCAAGTGTTCGTTGGAGGATATATTCGCTCTCTTGGCATATTGTCCAAAGGGCATTCATGCGGTCAAACTGTGAATGGACGTTTTCTATTTCCAGTCCAAAATTTCGTACAATATCATACTGTGTGTATTTTAGTCCGTCAGAAAAGCCAAGCATTACACCGTCAAAGCCGTTCTCTTTTATAAGTCTTATGCGCTCCTCAAAGGGTATTTTAAAGGTGAAGTCTGCAAACATACAGCGTTTCAATCTGTTTTCCTCCTTACCAAAAACAGCGGCAGAATTGCTCTGCCGCCGTGTAAATTTAGTTTTTGAGAGAATGGAGCGGTGCAGGTATCTGTCCGCCACGATTGATGAACTTGGAAGGTGACTCTTTTTTGAGCGGCATAACAGGTCCGCAGCCAAAAAGTCCGCCCCAATCAAGTTCTTCGCCAACGCCCTTGCCAATAGCAGGGATAACTCTTACTGCGGTGGTCTTGTTGTTTACCATACCGATAGCAGCTTCGTCTGCGATGATAGCTGAAATAGTATCGGCTGGGGTATCACCCGGAATACATATCATATCAAGACCAACTGAGCATACAGCGGTCATAGCTTCAAGCTTTTCGATGCAGAGAGCACCGCTCTTTGCGGCATCGATCATGCCTGCGTCCTCAGAAACAGGGATAAATGCACCTGAAAGACCGCCTATTCTTGAGCAAGCCATTACACCGCCCTTTTTAACTGCGTCATTGAGCAGTGCGAGGGCTGCTGTTGTGCCATGTGTACCGCACTTTTCAAGACCTATTTCCTCGAGGATATGGGCAACAGAGTCGCCTACTGCCGGAGTTGGTGCGAGTGAAAGGTCAACGATACCGAATGGAACGCCAAGACGCTTGGAAGCGATAGTTCCAACGAGCTGACCTACTCTTGTTATCTTATATGAAATCTCCTTGATAACGTCGGATATCTTTGTGATATCAGCGTCGGGATATTTTCTCAAAGCGGCTCTTACAACGCCAGGACCTGATACGCCCACGTTTATCATGCAATCAGGCTCGCCAACGCCGTGGAAAGCACCTGCCATAAACGGGTTATCCTCAACTGCGTTACAGAAAACAACGAGTTTTGCTGCGCCAAAGCAGGCAGAATCAACTGTTCTTTCTGCACACTCTCTTACAACGCCACCCATCATTTTGCAGGCGTCCAGATTGATACCTGTTTTTGTTGAACCGATATTTACAGAGGAACATACTCTCTCAGTAGTAGCAAGTGCCTCTGGGATAGACTTGATAAGCTCGATATCGCCTGCGGAGAAGCCCTTTGGAACGAGGGCTGTATATCCACCGATAAGGTTTACGCCAACGTCCTTTGCGGCTCTGTCCATAGCGTGTGCAAATGGAACAGGTGAACACTTGCAGGCAGCAGACACGATAGCGATAGGGGTAACGGAAATTCTCTTATTTATGATCGGGATTCCAAGCTCCTTTTCTATCTGCTCGCCCACCTCAACAAGTCTTGCGGCTTTTGCGGTTATCTTCTTATAGACATTCTCGCAGGCAACGTTTATATCGCTGTCGATACAATCAAGCAGAGAAATGCCCATTGTGATAGTACGAATATCAAGACAATCGTCCTGTATCATTCGTATCGTTTCCAACACGTCATATGTATTAATCATTTTACAGAAATCTCCTCTTTAGATATGGTGCATACAGTTAAAAATATCCTCGTGCATTGTATGGATCTTTACACCCATTGTCTGACCAAGCTCTGTAAGTCCGTCTGCCATGGTAGCAAAATCGGAGTTGAGCTTTGTGATGTCAACAAGCATTATCATAGCAAAGAGGTCCTGCAAAACTGACTGAGTGACCTCGATAACATTCGCATTATATTCTGCACACTTTGTGCTTACCTTTGCAAGGATACCTACAGCGTCCTTACCTATAACCGTAACAACAGCTCTCATTAATAAGACCAGCCTTTCCAAATTCATTTATATATCTTCTATTATACCACACAGCGGAGATTTTGCCAAGAGTTTTAATTATAAATATTTTATTAACGTTGGAAATGCGTTTTATGGGGCGACGGTCAAGGCAGGTGGTTTGCGGTGAACAAAACGGGCGAACATTGTTCGCCCCTACCCATATTTTTACGAATTACAAAAAAATTCGTAAAAAAAATCGAAAACGTTGAAGTGCAAAAAAAGCGGGGTGTCAGATTTCTGCAAAACAAAAAAAGTTTGATGAGCGGGACGTCGAGGGCGCCGTCCCCTACAAAAAACGCCCCCATTCAGGGGACGTTCTTGTATTATTTTTCTGTTCTGAATGGTGCGAGTGGTATGCCTGTTTCGTTGAAGATAGTTACCTCGCAATAGTTGAACCAGTTATATCTTGCATACAGAGGTTTTTCAACGGCGTCTGATTTGATGAAAATTTTGCTGCCATTTATAGTGATATCGGCTTTTACGAACTCTTCGTCCTTGCCTGCTATCTCAAAGCCCTGTGCTTCGCCCTTTACTACAAAGCCATTTTCGGCATGGTCAAAGCTAAGCTCTATACCGCCATTTTTATACTCCAGCGACTTATAGATAGGACCGAATGCTTTTACGTCCATGCCGTAGAAAAGCTTTTCTGCCTGCAAACAAAGTCTTTCGCCAACGGGTACTTTATTCTTTGGGTGGATCTCGTTGAACTCGCCGCAATCTGAGATAACAGCTATACCTGTATTTTTCACTGTCTTATATGCTCTCATCTGCGCTTCTCTTATTTTACACCAATGCTTATAATCAGGGTCGGCGGCATATTTGAACATTGGGAGCTGGACGATTATGAACGGAAGCTCGTCGTCGCCCCACTTCTCTCTCCAAAGCCTGATAAGAGATGTGAGGAGGGTGTAATAGCTGTCCGGCTTATGGTCGTCAGACTCGCCCTGATAATAGAGAAAGCCTTTTATTGTATAAGGACAAACTCTTGACACCATGGTCTCGAAAAGTCCTGTTGGGCGGAATGGGTTTACGCAGTTTATTGGGCCCGGCCAATTCTTATCGCCAAGGATCTCGTTGGCTTTCTCCCAGCTCATTGTTGGGTCTTTTTGCAGAAGCTCGCCGTATTTTTTATCCCACACACGCTCAAATTTCTGATAATCTCTGTATTCTTTTATCTGCTCCTCGACAGTTTTGCCCTCAATACGTTTTTCATACTCGTCTATGTAGCTTCTTATTTCAGCGTTGTTTTCAAGGGTCGGTCTGTCTACCCATGCGGAGGCTGATGTGCCGCCCCAGTTACAGCCGATAAGTCCTACTGTTACGCCAAGGTCTTTGGCAAGCTTTCTTGCAAAGAAGAAGCCGACTGCACTCCATGCCCTTGAATTATCCTTTGAAGCCTGCGACCATGCGGTATTGTTTTCGTCCTCATAGAACATTTCGTCAAGAGTGCCACGCTTTTGAGTGTAATAAAATCTTACGTTGCAATCAGGGGTGAGGTTTTCGAGGACTTCTTTGCCGCCCTTTGCGTTTTGAAGTTCAAGCTCCATATTTGACTGACCGCCGCAGAACCACACTTCGCCTATCATGATACGGCAGAATTTTTTCTCTGTACAGCCGTCTGAAACTGTCATTTCATACTCTCCGCCTGCACTCATTGGAGGGAGGACGGCTGTCCACCTGCCGTCGCAGACCTGCGTCTGGACTGACACGCCGTTAAGAGTAACTGTGACAGTTCTTTCCTCGTCCCCAAGTCCCCAGACTGTTATGTTCTTGTCACGCTGGAGCACCATATCGTTTGAAAAAATATTTGCTACTTTTAACATACTTCTTTCACCTTTCAATACCCATAAAAATTCAATATTCAAAAAATATCATCGCCTCAGGCGATACCTTCATTCCTCACTCCTCACTCCTAATTCCTCACTAATCAAAGAGTGTGGTAGAACAGAATGATATCCTCAAAGACGCCCTCTTTGTTTTCAAAGCCCTTCGGTACAGTGCCGAGCTTAACAAAGCCGAGGTTTTCGTAAAGCTTTACCGCCTTGACATTTGACGCAACAACGGCATTGAACTGGAGCACCTTAAAGCCTTTCTGCTTTGCTATGAAAAGACAATGTTCGACTATGACCTTGCCTGCTCCTTTTCCACGGCAGGTGTTTTTTACGGCATAGCTTGCGTTTGCGATATGTCCGCATCTGCCAACGTTATTAGGGTGGAGGATATACATTCCTACAGTTTCGCCCTCATACTCTGCAACGCCGCAGAATGTTTGTGATGCAAAAAACTTTTTCGCACCCTCATAGTCGAGGGTCTCTTTCTGTGGGAAGGCATTGCCCTCTTTTACAACTTCGTTCCATATCTCTGCCATTTCAGGAACGTCATCAATATTGTAACCTCTTACGGTCACGTTTTTCATTTTTGCCATTTTGGATACTTCTCCATAATAAAATTACTCTATAAATGACTTCATGCCACGCTCACGTCGCCAATCAAGGAACTCCTCATAAGTTCCCTGTCTGTCGATACAGCCGTCGGGGGTTATCTCAATTATTCTGTTTGCAACTGTCTGAACTATTTCATGGTCATGAGATGCGAAAATTACGACGCCTTTGAAATCTCTAAGTCCGTTATTTACGGCTGTGATAGACTCAAGATCGAGGTGGTTGGTAGGTCTGTCGAGCATTATAACGTTTGAGCCGAAGAGCATCATACGGCTGAACATACATCTTACCTTTTCACCGCCTGAGAGAACTTTTACAGGCTTATATATCTCGTCCCCTGAGAAGAGCATTTTGCCAAGGAAACCTCTGAGGTAGGTGTCTGTTACTTCGGAAGTGGAATATTTTCTTATCCAGTCAACGATGCTTTCGTCATTATCGTTGAAGTAGGCTGAGTTATCTATTGGAAAATAGGAACGTGATGTGGAAACGCCCCATTTTATCGTACCCTCGTCTGGTTCTTCTTCCTCTGCAAGTATCTTGAAAAGCATTGTGATAGCCTGCTCGGACTCGCCGATGAAAGCGACCTTATCGGTACGGCTGAGGGTAAAGGAAACATTATTGAGGAGCTTTACGCCGTCAACTGTTTTGGATATGCCGTTGACTTTGAGTACGTCTTTGCCAAGCTCTCTATCCATATTAAAGCCTATGAAAGGATATTTTCTTGATGAGGCAGGCATTTCCTCGACTGTGAGCTTATCAAGAAGCTTTCTTCTTGCGGTAGCCTGCTTGGACTTTGATTTGTTTGCTGAGAAGCGGTTGATGAACTCCTGAAGTTCCTTGATCTTCTCCTCGGCTTTCTTATTCTGGTTCTTTATCATTCTCTGCATAAGCTGTGAGGACTCATACCAGAACTCGTAGTTACCAACATACATTTTTATCTTTGTATAGTCGATATCTACGATATGGGTACAAACATTATTAAGGAAGTGTCTGTCATGAGATACAACGAGGACAGTTCCGAAATAGTCGGCGAGGAAGTCCTCAAGCCAGCTTATAGCGTCGATATCAAGGTGGTTTGTAGGCTCGTCCAGCATGATAATATCAGGATTGCCGAAAAGTGCCTGTGCAAGGAGCACCTTGACTTTTTCGTTACCTGAAAGGGTGGACATCTGTGAATAGAGGATATCCTCGGAAAGACCAAGACCCTGAATGAGCTTTGAAGCGTCAGACTCAGCCTCCCAGCCGTTTAATTCTGCGAACTCACTTTCAAGCTGACCTGCTCTGTCGCCGTCCTCCTCGGTGAAGTCCTCCTTGGCGTAAAGCTCGTCCTTTTCTTTCATTATCTCATAAAGTCGCTTATTGCCCATTATTACAGTTTCGAGAACTGTATACTCGTCGAATGCAAAGTGATCCTGACGAAGCACTGAAAGTCTGTCCTCTTTTGAGATCACTACCTCGCCTGTGGTAGGCTCTATCTCACCGCAGAGTATCTTCAGAAATGTTGACTTTCCTGCACCGTTTGCACCGATTATGCCATAGCAGTTGCCGTTTGTAAATTTAAGGTCAACGTCCTTGAAAAGAAGCTGACCACCGAATGAAAGGCTTACGTTTGATACTGTTATCATTTTAACTCTCCTATATCTGATAATTATACTTTGACACTTTATTATACCACACAAAGCGGCTTATGTCTACTTTTAATTATTAATTTTTCATCACTGCGCTTTTATGGTGCAAACGAGGTTTTGCTCTTGACGTTTTCAACAAAAAGTGTTATAATTGTTATGTACACATTGGCAATAGCGATAATTATTGCCCTGAAAATTCAAGAAATTAAGTTGGAAAGGATAACTTGAATATGAAAAAAGTTTTGTTCGCTTCTTCGGAGTGTGTTCCGTTTATCAAGACAGGCGGTCTTGCTGACGTTGTTGGCTCTCTGCCTAAGTGCTTTGACAAGAGGTATTATGATGTCAGAGTAATTCTTCCTAAGTATTCCTGCATGAAACAGCAGTGGAAAGACATGATGCAGTACAAAACGCATTTCTACATGGACTTTGCAGGTCAGAGCCAATATGTGGGCGTGCTTGAATGCGTTTATGATGGCGTTACGTTCTATTTTATCGACAACGAACATTATTTCACAGGTGACAAGCCTTACACTGAGCATCACTGGGATATAGAAAAGTTCATGTACTTTGACAGAGCTGTGCTTTCTGTTCTGCCGCTTCTTGATTTCCGTCCTGACGTTATACACTGCCACGACTGGCAGACGGGTCTTATACCTGTATATCTTCATGACAGCTTTGCAGGGGGAGATTTCTTCCGCGGCATAAAGACTGTTATGACTATACACAATCTGAAATTCCAGGGAAATGACGGAGTTGAGCAGTTCAAGAGGATATCCGGTCTGTCTGACTACTACTTCACTATCGACAAGCTGAGAACGGGCGTTGACGGAAATATGCTCAAGGGCGGACTTGTTTATGCTGACGCTATCACAACTGTCAGCAACACATACGCAGAGGAGATAAAGACGCAGTTCTACGGCGAGGGTCTTGACGGACTTATGAGGGCAAGGGCTAACGATCTCCGTGGTATCGTAAATGGTATCGACTACGTTGATTACAACCCTGACACGGACAAGAACATTGTTGTAAGATACAATTATGACAACGTGCTTGAGAAGAAGATTCACAACAAGAGAGCAATTCAGGCTGAGCTTGGTCTTGCGCAGGACGACAATCGCTTTATGATAGGCATTGTCAGCCGTTTGACAGATCAGAAGGGCTTTGACCTTATTGCATACATGATGGAAAGAATGTGCGAACAGGGCATACAGTTCGTTGTGCTTGGCACGGGCGAGCAGAAATATGAGGATATGTTCCGCTGGTTTGCAGGCAAGTATCCTGACAGGGTTTCCGCTAACATTTACTACAGTGAGGAAATGAGCCACCGCATTTACGCTTCCGCTGACGCATTCCTTATGCCGTCACTTTTCGAGCCATGCGGACTTTCACAGCTTATGTCACTGCGTTACGGCACGTTGCCTATCGTTCGTGAAACTGGCGGTTTGAGAGATACTGTTCAGCCGTTCAATCAGTTTGAGAGGACCGGCACTGGTTTCAGCTTTGCAAATTACAATGCACACGAGATGTACAACACTGTTATGTTCGCAAAGTACATATTTGATGACAGACGTGACGAATGGAACGGACTTATCAAATCTGCAATGGCACAGGATTTCTCATGGCAGGCTTCTGCTAACAAATATCAGGAAATGTATGACTGGCTTATCGGCTAAGATAGATACAAGAAAAGCTCCGCAGGAAAGGCGGAGCTTTTTTTATGTTATAGGTTTTGTGGCAAGCATATGATTTGTCGGAGATCAGGCGGACGACCTCAGATCACCGCTACGGAAACAAACATAAAAAGCGGCACAGCATACACTGCACCGCTTTTGTTTTGCATTTATCAGTCGCCGAATGCAACGCCCAGAGCCTTTGCGGTCTTGACGAGCTGGTGGTCAGCAGGGACGAATTTTGTTTTGCCTGCGACTTCTGAAAGTGGGTTTTCTGACACAACTTCATTTATCATTGCCACTGCATAGCCGTATTTATCGGCTGCGATAAGCTCTGCGGCATGGACGCCGAACTTTGTGGCAAGCACTCTGTCATAAGCTGACGGGCTACCGCCTCTGAGCATATGACCAGGAACGCAAACTCTTGTTTCCCTGCCTGTAAGCTCTTCTATTTGCTTTGCAATTCTAGGGGTAGCAGTTGTAAGACCCTGTTCTGCACGGAGTCTTGCTCTTTCCTTCTTTTTAAGCTTTGCCTCTTCTTTATCAAAAGCACCCTCAGCTACGGCGAGGATAGAAAATCCCTTTGATTCTCTTTTTTCGCAGGCAGCGGCAAGCTTTTCGATATCATATGGTATTTCAGGAATGACTATCATATCTGCACCGCCTGCGATACCTGAATAGAGGGTGAGCCAGCCGGCTTTATTGCCCATTATTTCTGCAACGAGTATTCTTCCGTGGGAATTAGCTGTGGAATGAAGTCTGTCGATAACGTCTGTGGCTGTGTCAACAGCGGTATGGAAGCCGAACGTTACGCTTGTGCCCCAGATATCGTTGTCGATAGTTTTTGGCAGACCGATAACGTTAAGTCCCTCGGTTGAAAGGAGGTTAGCGGTCTTATGAGTGCCGTTGCCGCCCAAGGTGAGCAGGCAATCGAGCTTCTGCTTTTTATAGGTTTCTTTCATAGCCTTTACTTTATCCACGTTATCTTCTTCGATGACCTGCATTTTCTTGAAAGGTGTTCTCTTTGTGCCGAAAATAGTTCCGCCTGTGGTAAGGATACCAGAAAAATCAGACTGCTTCATTTCCTTGCACATATTATTGATAAGCCCATAATAGCCGTCCTCTATGCCGATTATCTGGACGTCTTCGCCGAACTTTTCATAGCAAGCCTTTGCAACGCCTCTGATAGTTGCGTTAAGTCCCGGACAATCTCCTCCGCTTGTGAGTATGCCTATTCTTTTCTTCATTTTACCAAGTCCTTTCAATGAAATTCTATCATTATCAACGATATCAATACTTATCGCTTGTGCTGAAATCTTCTATATCGGCTTCGTCGGAAGGAGTGATATCCTGCTGAGTTTCCTCAGGGGTGGCCTCGCTTTCCGGCTCATCGTCAATATATGTGAATCTTGAAGTCTGATGCTCCTTCTTATCCTTTTCACTGTTCTCGCTAAGTTTGAAACGTGCTATCATATTCTTTAGTATAAGCGACTGACTTGAAAGCTCTTCACTTGCGGAAGCTGAACCGACCGCAGTTGAGGTATTGGCTGATACAACGGCTGATATCTGGTCTACTCCCGTATTTACCTGAACGATAGCTTCTGCCTGCGCCTCAGAAGCGTCTGAGATATTCTTTACGAGATCCTTTATAGTATTTGAATTGCTTACGATATTGTTCAGTGAATCAGCAGTTTCTTCGGCTATCTTAGAGCCCTTTGAAACAGCGGCAGACTGGTTTTCGATAAGTGAAGCGGTCTGCTTTGCGGCTTCGGCTGATCTTGACGCCAGACGTCTTACCTCGTCTGCTACCACGCCAAAGCCCTTTGAACCCTCTCTTGCGGCCTCTACGGCGGCGTTAAGGGCAAGGATATTTGTTTGGAATGCGATCTCGTCAATGACCTTGATTATCTTTGAGATCTCATCGGAAGCAGTATGGATAGCATTCATAGCATTTACCATGTTGCCCATATCGCTGTTGCAGTTGTCAACGGCTTCGGTATTCTTAAGTACGATATTATAAGCGTTCTTAGAGTCCTCAGAGTTCTGAGTTATCTGCTTTGAAACATCACTGAGGGTAGCGGAAAGCTCCTCGATCGCAGAAGCCTGCTGTGTAGAACCCTGTGATACAGACTGTGCGATATTTGACACCTGAACCGCTCCTGAGTTCACCTGCTCGGCTGACATATTGATAGAAGCAAAGGTATCTGACAGAGCGTCGAGTATCTCGTTAAACGTACTCTTTATCTTATAGAAGTCGCCCTTGAAAGTGCCTTCCATTCTGTGGCAAAGGTTACCCTCTGATATCTGGGTAAGAGCCACTGTAATAAGGTTGATATACTGTCTGAGGCAGACGATAGTTTCTTCCAGAGAGTTTGAAAGGACGCCAAGCTCGTCCTTTGAATACCACACGTCAACAGGGTCGGTAAGGTTGCCCTGTGCGAGAGAACGAAGTCTGTTTGTGGTAGAAATGATAGGCTTTGTTATCCTCTTTGCAAAAAGCAGAGAGAACAGCACCGTCAGGCACATAAGCACAACGCCCATTACAAAGATATTAGTAAGTGCGCTGGAGCTTGCAGTGGTGAAGTCGGCAACATTTGTAACCATGACGACAGTACCGTCAAAATATGACGAACCATAATAGCCCACGATATAATTGTTATCCTTAAATTTATACTCTGTTGTACCGCTATTATTTGCAAGTATTTTCTCTACGGCATTTGTCACTTCCACATATTCTTCATCTTTCTTACCGATCTCAAGGGCATTTTTACCTATCTGATCGGTATCCTTATGAAGAAGGATCTCTCCGTCTTTACCAACAAGATAAACATAGCCGGATTTTCCGAAGGTATATTCATTAAGAGCATTGATAAGCATATCGCTCTGAATGGTAATACAAGCGACTTTTTGTTCTGTGTTGCCAGACTTTGTTGAAGCAAGTATAGAAAAATAATTCTTACCGCCAAAGGTATATATATCGGTTATATAGGCCGAGCTTCTTTCACAAGCGCTTATGATGTGCTCCTTTTCAACTGATGACGATACCATTTCATTATCTGTTGCAAGCACAATGCCATTGCCGTCAAAAACCGTAAAATTCAGATAGAAGCCTGTGTTGTCTGCAAAGCCACTTTTTACCGCCTTCAGTCTGTCAGCGTCAGTTTTTGCCCCTAAAAAAGAATCAGACTTTACGGTCGAAACTATATTATTCGTATAAGAGCTGATCGTCGAGTCAAAATTCTTAGCCGCCTGAACAGCCAGTGGTTCAGCGGTGCTTTTGAGCGTATCCTTTGCAGAAACGTTTATAAAATACACGGAAACCAAGCTGAGCAGCACCGTGATGATAAGTGCGATTGAAAGCATTGCCAAAAGCAGCTTTGAACGCAACGTTTTCATATACAGTTCCCCCTTATGAACTTGTTTTTAACGCAGCAAACAACACTGCGATATTACGTGTTTATTATATCATAATTGCACAATTATTTCAAGTACCACAAGCATATTTTTTGTGAACTTATGATGCAATTAATGATATAGAGGTGAATAAGAATAGGTAAAAAAGGGGGTAAATAAAATATGTACATAAGTCTAAGGATAAGAAAAAGGGTGATGCTTTGTGTTATAGCTGTGCTTTCTATGCTGGCGGCGGTGGCTGTTATGCCAACCTTTGCAAAAGAAGAAAAAACAGATGGGATAAAGCTTCCGATCATAATGTATCACAGCATTGTAAAAAACGAAGATCGCAGCGGTGAGTATGTTATAACGCCTATCGAGCTTGAAAAGGATCTGCTTTATCTGAAGCAGAACGGCTACACTACTGTTTTTGTAAATGACGTTATAAGATATGTGAAGCGTGGGGGCGAGCTGCCTGAGAAGCCTATCATACTGTCCTTTGATGACGGCACTTACAACTACAGAGAATATCTTCTGCCGCTTCTTGAAAAATACGATATGAAAGCCACTGTATCTATTGTGGGAGCTTACACTGACGCTGCCTGCGAGGAGGCTGAGCCTGATCCTGCTTACTCTTATCTTGACTGGCAAGACGTTTCAGTGCTTCGTGACAGCGGTCATGTGGAGATATGCAATCACTCTTACGATATGCACAATCTTGATGGCAGGCGTGGAGTTGGTCAGCTAGAGGGGGAAAGCTACGAGGATTACCGAAAGATATTTCTTAACGACACCACGAAGCTTCAAACGCTTTGCGATGAACACTGTGGTTTTCAGCCAAACGTTTACACCTATCCTTTCGGCATAACCTGCGAAAGTGCAAGTCGGCTCGTAAAGAACATGGGGTTTGAGGCTAGTCTTGGAGTAGAGGAAAAAATCAATATAATAAAAAAAGAAGATGAGCGCTGCCTTTTTGGTCTTTACAGATACAATCGCAGCGGGATCATCTCCACAGAAGAATTCATGAAAAAAGTTTTTGGAGCATAAAAAAAGCAGCCCCTATTGGAGCCACTCTCTAAACTGAATCACCATCAGCATGTTTACATTATACTCTGGCAGGTGTCGAAATTATACTTGTTTTTGTGTGATTTTTGTAAAAAAAATGTGTATTCGTGTAAGCCGAGTGACAAATGCTGTCACAAACAGCCAAAAGCACGTTGATACGCCACTTTTGGCTGTTTATCATCTCTTTACACAGAACTTATTTATCCTTTTTGCCGCCTTTGATCTTTCCTCTTATCCAGATAATTATTACTACAAGTGCAATAACAAGGACAATAAGGACGATAGCAAGGGCGGTATTGAGCATCTTTTTATACTGGTCCATAACATTTGCGTTTTTGGACACGGCAGATGAAGTATCGGAGCTGTCTTTCTTTTGGACGGTCTGGGTCTGCTGTTCATCTCCGCCTGCGGCTCTTATTATGGTGACAGTATAGGTGGCGGCATTGCCGTCAACGTCTGTGACGGTTATGGTTCGTACATTTTTGCCCACCTGACACTCGCTTGTGCCTGTATACCATATGTAATCAGAGGGGCTTGCTGTTGTTCCCTCTATCTCAACATTGGTAACGGAATTGTCAACGTTCACTGTATAGTTATAGACATTATAGGCAAAGGCAGGAGAAAGCTCGCCGTTATCCACTGTCAGGGCTGTAAGAACGCCTTTATCGGGTATGCCGTTTGAAGGTGCAGTCTTAGTGGTAGTGGTGGTGGTGGTCTTTTCGGTGGTGGTCGTGGTTTCTGTTTCGGTCTTGGTTTCCACCTTATCGCTTCCAACTGTTATGACACAATAGGCGGTAGGCGAGCCGATAAGCTCTGAATCAGGGGAATATATCTGACAGCTTTGCAGGCTTATATTTGCATTTCCTGCCGACAGACCTTTGAACGTAAAGCTGAAATCCACTTCTGAAGAGGGGGTATCAGGAAATCCGTTTACTGTAAGAACTCCTCCGCCGCCTGAGGCGTTGTCGCTTGACACAAATTCTATAACGGAATCGTCATAGGCGATATTGGCCTGAACGCTTCCTATCTCTGAATCTGCAGAAAATGTCACGGAAACTTCAAACTGCTGATCGGTCATGACGGGGTTTTTAGGCGGATAGAAGAAAGCCTCCCCTGTTGCATGGGCAGTGAGAGCCGTCATTGGAACTGCAAGTGCGGCTGTCAAGAGCGATGAGAATATTCTTTTTACAAGCTTTGTTTTTGTGGTCATTGCTATCCCTCCCGATAACATGGATAATTATTTGGTATAAACTTTGGCTATATCAGACCACTGTCCGAAATAGGTCTTGTCCCCTGTGGCTGTATAGCTTCTCACACGGACGAAATATGTCTTTTGGCTTTTAAGATCTGTTACGGTCTTTTTGTCGGTCTTATTTGAGGTCACCTTAACTGTCTTTGCACCGCTGAAAGATATATTTTCAGCGTAGGATATCTCATAGCCTGTAGCAGAGCCTTTCTGTGCATAGTCTATATAAAAGCCTTTTTTCACTGGCATGAGCTTTTGTATGGTCTGCCTTGCGGGGGTGATGACAAAAGACTTCGTTATCACTCCGCCATACGAGCCTTTTCCTGTTACTGCTACCTTAGCTGTGCCTATATTCTTATTGCAGGAATATTTCACTATATAGTCTGTGCCGTTTTTAAGGGTCTTGCCCGAATATGTGACTGTTATGCTTTGGGTGATTTTCTTGCCTGTGAAAGACTTGTTTTTTATGCCTGCGACCTTAGCTTTGGCAATATCATATTTTGCGGTGGTCACGCTCTTTGTATCAGACCATGCGCCGTTATAACGCTTGCCGCTGACTATTGTATACGAACGCACTCTTACATAATATTTCTTCCCTGCCGTCAGGTTTGAAACTGTCTTTTTATCCGTTTTGTTTGAGGATATGATCAAGGTTTTTGCACCTGCGAAGTCAGAGCGTGTACTGTACTGCAATTCATATCCTGTGGCTGAGCCTTTCTGAGCAAAGTCGATAAAAAAGCCTTTATATCTTGTTTGCAGAGATTGTATCTCCTGTTTTGCAGGATAAATGGTAAAAGTTTTTGTTATCGTACCCTGATAGTTTCCCATGAAGCTTATGGTTATTTTTCCAACGCCTATTTTTGTATTTGAGCTATAGGAAACAGTATAATCATGTTCAGGAAGAAGAAATTTTCCTCCGTCCGTTACCATAACGTCAGGTCTTATAGGCTTGCCTGTGTAGGAGAGCGTATCAACATAATAGACGCTTGTCAATTGGGCGGACTTTGGAAGAATGTCGAATGCTTTGGCTATAGCGCCGCTGTATCCGCCAATGCCTGTTATTATCATTTTGCCCTTGCCTGCGGCTATATTATCGGCATAGTCAATGGTATAGTCTTTATTATTTGTCAAAGTGGTGTCGCCATAGGAAAGCGTTATACTGCTTTGAGCAAGCTCATAGCCTGTGAATGTCATATGTGTTTTAAAGCCTGATATCTCGCAGTCTTTTATAAGCTTTCTGTCGGTATAGACCGCCTGTACTGTCATATGGGCTGTGACTTTTGAAAAGTCTTTATCCCAGCCTGTAAAGCGTTTGCCTTTTATGGTCGGTGCTTTGGGCGGATCGGCACTTTTGCCGTATTCTACGGTCTGAGATGACAAAACTATGCCGTTTATATCGGTGAAATCGACCTTGCAGGTATTGGTTTTCCAACCTGCATAAAGCGTCTTTGAGCCGTCTGAAAAGCTCACGAACGTTATAGGCTCGCTCTCAAGCTGTGAGTCGGCATACCAGCCTGTGAACTGTGCGCCCTCTTTTGTGGGGGCGGAAAGCTGTGCGGTTTCGCCCTCGCCAAGCTCATCAGGGTTGAGGGGACTGTTTTCGCCACCGTTAAGGATATAATCTATCTTTGCTTTGTCACTTGGGGTGACTTTTGCGGAAACTGTGGTGTTTTCTGTGAAAACTGTGTCGCTGTTCACAGGTTCACCTTTACGATACCAGCCGAGAGTGTAGCCCTGCTGAACGTTCACATTCGGGAACACGGCTTTGCCTGCATAGTCGGTGCAGACTTCTATGGTCTGTGCCACAGCGGAGAATGTTATCTTATGGGAAGCCTGCTCGCTATATGAGGTCTGGCGCACAAGAGTGCCGTCCATTGTCCACTTTGCGCTGTCTTTGAACTTTTCACCGTAGGTGTTCATTGCATATGCCCCTTGAGAAAGTGCATTTTTTGCAGAAAGGCTTGAAACCAGGCTGTCGCTGTCATTGCTGTAACAGCCGTATGCGTTCACAACGGAAACGGCAATATCCCTGCCTCCTATAAAGGCATTTGTAATGGCGGAGCTGTTTTCCCTTAGGTTTGAAGAACACTCTGCTATGATACCGCAGGATTGTCTTCCTATGATGCCACCTGAATAGACTTCTCCTGACACTGTGCCGTCAAAGGTGCAGGCTTTTATGGCTGTTCCTTGATAAAAACCCACTATTCCACCTGCGTAATCGCCTTTCACTATACAGTTTTTCAGGGAAATGTTATTTATCTCTGCACCATTTTTTATGTATGCAAAAAGCCCTGAATACTCCCCTGAGGAGATAACTGCGTTTTTTATAAGATGTCCGTTGCCGTCAAAATAGCCCATGAATGGGTTTTCAGAATCGCCTACGGGTGAGATAGTTTTTCCGTCAAAGTCAAGGTCAGCTTCAAGGGTGACTAGCTTGCCCTCGAAGCTTTCGCCACTGCTGACACGATTTGCAAAGCTTTCCCACTGGGCTTCTGTGGTTATAACAAGGGCTTCGTCCTGTTCTTCTGCAGCGGAGATAAGGAGCTTTTGTGCGTTTGAGATATCGTTCTTGGAAGCAGTTTCATCTGCAAGCACCGTTCGGGCGTTGTTTGCTTCCCTTTCACAGCCTGCAAGAGTGCCGTACTTTGCAAGGGTGGTTTCAAGTGAACTTTTATCGGGCTTTGCAGTATCGTCAGTATAAGCATAGATAAAAAGACTTCCTATGGAGTCGGTCTTGTCTGCTCCAACGTCAGACCAATATTTGCCGTTAAGGGAAACATAGCTTTGCCCTGACTGCGCATTTGATGTTCGGTCGCTTTCAGCAAGGAGATATCCCCTGCCGCTGTCGCCGCTGAATTTTACTGAAATGGAATATTTCTCGCCCTCTTCAAGGAGAATATCCTCGGGAAAGTCAACTGTATAAAAGCCGTTTGCGGACACTGAGCCGCTTATCTGCGTTTCAAGGACGCCTATAGGGTCGCTGTCGGAAACGTTGGTATAGACACTTAGGGTGTAATCCGCACTGCCCGTTTTGCCCACATACATAAAGCCTGCTTTATCAAGCTTTTCATCGGCTTTAGCGGTAAAAACATTTGCACCGTAAACAGAGCCGTCGTTGCTGGCGTTCACAACATAGCCTGTCATTTTGCTGTAGTGATATGTATTATCACAGCTTTCTTCAAAGTCATAGCAGCAAAACTGTCCGAACTCTGCTTCGTCATAGGACACCCAATAGAAGCCGTCATTGTCCTGATCTGCGCCCCACGAGCCTTTCACAAGCCATGCGCCGTTATTGGCAGGCTTATATCTGAAATTATCCTTACTGTAGTTATCGTCCCAGCCCACCACTGTGACGGAATGATTTATGATAGTGTTTTTTGAGGCGTCGGGATCATAGTAGGCAGTATTGTTATGATTCATATAGCCATTTCCTGCAAAATAGCTTGCGGAAACTGCTCCAAGCTCCATTATTTTACGCTTCACCTGCGTGGTGCTTGAAAGCTCCATGACATAATTCAGCCTGTATTCGCTGACGCTTTTCTTATTTTCGGAAACTATCATATTCTCTGTGCCGGATTCTAAAAACGGCTCGTAATCCTCATAGCATAGTCCCTGACCATTTGCAAGGGCGGAGGCCGCAAAGAGCCAGTTTCCCCCTGATGAAAAATCGTCTTTACCTGTGGCTGTGCCTGAATTTGAGGACAGCACCAAGGCAGGCACGGAAAATTCTGCGGAGGGGTTTTCAAGCCCCTTTTTTATAAGATCCTGCTCCGCACAGGCAAGGGCTGAGAATGCCCAGCAAGCACCTGTCGAAGCCTGATCTTTTACTGTTGTGATCTCTCCTGAGCTTCTTGGGTCATAGGTGGATGGGAGCTTTCGGGCGGCTAGTCTTGCAGGGGACTTTATCTGATAGTCACCGTCTGTGCTTTTGGCCACGCCCTCTATCTCATAGCTATAGCCGTTATGGGTAAAGTTTACGGGAACGACTTTTATGCCGTTATCCTCGTTGGCAAGTGCAAAAGTCTGCGCCGAAAGCTGAAAAGCCAAGAGCAAAGCTGTCAAAAGCCATGCCGCACCTTTCATTCTTCTCATTTTCCGCCCTCCTGTTTATCTCAGGTTATGGTTATCTTTCTGGTATACTCGTTTGAAATACATCTGCCATATGCCGCTGTTTCTCTAAGTCTTACTGCGTTCTTTTCAAGGAAAGCAACACGCTTTGCATAGTCGGAGATATCCTCAAGCTTTTTCAGCGAGGTATCATACTCAAGAGTTCTGTTCTCAGCCTGCGCAAGTATGCGTGTGCCTGTGCGGTTAAAGGCAAGTATCCTGCCATATGGCACTTGTCTGATATCGTCCTTTCTGATGCCGAGAACAAGGTGCAGGACCATTCTTCTTACTCTTGCCATGGTGATATTCTTTGACTTTATACGCTGTTCAAAGATATCCATAGTTTCAGGGCAGGAGCTTACGACAGACATAAATCTGTTGGCAAGGTGTTCGTCGCAGTCAGGTAGGGCTAGAAAATCTTCTCTTGAAGCTGTGCAGAGCTTGAAAAGCATTTCTCTGCCTGCCTGCCGGGTAAAGGACGGCTTACAGCCCTCAAAATCATATGGAACAAATTTCTGCCACTCACCGCCCTCTTTTATAAGCTCTCTTATATGAGAAGCCGAAGCAAAATCACCAGACTCTGCCTGAGAATCATGTGCAACAGCTTCACGCTTTACGGCATAAGGCACTAGCCATGGGGCTATACGCTTTGCCGCCTTTATATACTCCACTGCAAGAACGTTATTTGGTGTGGAGAATATCTCTTCGGCGGTTCTGCCATAAAGACCTATGGAGGCTTCATACATAGCCTGCGGGTAGGACTTTCCCTGAGATAAAAGTTCTCTTACCTGCTGTGAATTTTCAAGCATTGCGGATATTTCAGCTGCCTGTTCAAGGGCGTTCCTATCACCGCTTTCACAGCCGAAAGACAAGGTCGTTACCACGTCCTCCCCAAGACCTGCAAGAAGCCTTACTGCACTTCTTGCAAAGACCTCACTGTTTGAACATGAGAACGGGCATGGCAGTTCTATAACAAGGTCTGCACCGTTTCTTATAGCAGCCTGCGCTCTGTCATATTTTGAGAAAACAGCCGCTGAGCCACGCTGCACGCAATCGCCGCTCATTACTGCGACGATACCCTCTGCGCCAGCCTGTCTTGTGGCTTGTATCTGATATTTGTGTCCGTTATGGAACGGATTATATTCCGCAACTATTCCCGCAATTTTCATTTTTTACTCCTCTTTCTACCCTATGCATATTTTATTCCGTCTTTCAAAAGCTTACTGCGAATTATGATACTAATATGTTAAGCCCTAGTAAAAAAAATTGTGCAATATGTATATTTATGAAAAAAGCTCTTGAAATTTATCATTAATATTGATATACTATAAGTATATGATATTATGGGCTTAAAGTCAAGCCCGTTATCTGACATATTATAATCGGGAGGAGATTTTTTCCAATGAAAATCTTAGTTGTAAACGCAGGTTCATCATCACTTAAATATCAGCTTCTGGATATGAAGGACGAGTCTGTTATCGCAAAGGGCAACTGCGACCGTATCGGTATCGACGGCCATGTGAGCGCAAAGACAGGCGACGGCAGACACATCGAGGAGGATTGCAGTTTCCCTACTCACACTGAGGCTTTTGAAAAGCTCGTTGAGGTACTCACATCAGGCGAAACAAAGGTCATCGACTCTATGTCTGAGATATCAGCCGTTGGTCACAGAATAGTTCAGGGTGCTGAGGTATTCAAGGAGACCTGCCTTGTAACAGACGAAGTTATCGACCAGATCGACGCACTGGCTGAGCTTGCACCTGTACATAACCACCCACACGCTCTTGCACTGAGAGCCTGCAAGGCAGTTATCCCAGCAGGCACACCACAGGTAGTCGTATTCGACACTGCTTTCCACTCAACAATGCCAAGAAAGGCTTATCTCTACGGTCTGCCATACGAGTGCTACACTGATCTTCATGTAAGAAAATACGGCTTCCACGGAACATCACACAGATTTGTTTCAGGCGAGCTTGCAAGAGTAATGGGCAAGCCTATCGAGGAGCTTAAGATAGTTTCATGCCACCTTGGAAACGGCTCATCTATCACAGCTATCAACGGCGGCAAGTCTGTTGACACATCAATGGGCTTCACTCCTCTTGACGGTCTTGTAATGGGCACACGCTGCGGTTCTGTTGACCCTTCTGCTGTTGACTATGTTGAGAAGAAAATGGGCTTTACACCTGACCAGATGACAGAATACATGAACAAGAAGTCAGGCTTCCTTGGTCTGTCAGGCATCGGTTCTGACAACAGAGATATTCAGGCTGCTGCAAGCGAGGGCAACGAGAGAGCTCTTATCGTAAGCGAGATATTTGCTTATCAGATCAAGAAGTTCATAGGCTCATACGCTGCTGCAATGAACGGCCTTGACGCTGTTATCTTCACAGGCGGTATCGGTGAGAATGCACCTGAGGTAAGAGCGGCTGCTTGCTCAAATCTCGATATCCTCGGTATCCACATTGACGCTGAGAAGAATCTCTGCCGTGGAATACTCAAGGAGATATCCACAGACGATTCTAAGACAAAGGTTTACGTTATCCCAACAAACGAAGAGCTTCTCATTGCAAGAGATACTCTGGCACTTGTTACAAAGTAATATTTCAGATAACATTAAGGACGGCTTTCTTATGAGAGCCGTCCTTTTTTGCGCATAAAAAAGGCACAGGAGAGGTTTTCCTGTGCCTTGATTTGTTTGAATGTACGATATTGACTATATACGTTTTCCAAACACCATTGTATCAGGTCTTAACGCCTGAGAACTGCGTCTGATAAAGTCTGTAGTAACAGCCCTTGGCGGCGATAAGTTCCTCATGGCTACCCTGCTCTGCAACACGTCCACCGTCGATAACGACTATCTTATCGGCGTCACGGATAGTGGAAAGTCGGTGAGCGATGATAAGGGACGTTCTGTTTTTCATAAGAGCCACCATTGCGGACTGAATGTGCATCTCAGTTCTGGTATCAACTGAGGAAGTGGCTTCGTCAAGAATAAGTATCTTCGGGTCTGCAAGCACTGCTCTTGCTATGGAGAGAAGCTGACGCTGACCTTGTGAAAGGTTTGAGCCTCCCTCGGCAAGCACTGTGTCGTAACCCTCGGAAAGTCTTTCTATGAACTCGTCTGCATTCGCAAACTTTGCCGCCGCCTTTATTTCATCAAGGGTGGCGTTTTCTCTGCCGTAGCGGATATTCTCCTCTATGGTGTCCTTAAAAAGCACTGTATCCTGCAAAACTATGGCTATGGAACGTCTGAGCTTGTCTTTCGGGATATCGTAAATGCTCTGACCGTCTATGGTTATCTCACCGCTGTCAACGGGATAAAATCTTGTGAGAAGATTTACTATGGTGGTCTTGCCAGAGCCTGTTGCACCGACTATGGCTATTTTCTGACCTGCTTTTACTTCAAGATCGAGGTCTTTCAGCACCTGCTTTTCAGGAACGTACGAGAAGTCGATATGCTTGAAGTCGATATCGCCTTTGACGTTTTCCACCTCAAAGTCAGCCTTGCCCTCGTCAGTTTCCTTATCGGCGTCCATGACCTCAAAGATACGCTCTGCGCCTGCTATTGCGGTCTGGATATTTGCAAACTGGTTTGCAATCTCATTGATAGGACGTGAGAACTGTTTTGAATAGAGTATAAAAGCCTGAATAGTTCCCACTGTTATAAAGCCTTTTATTGCGAACCAGCCGCCAAATGCAGCGATAAGGATAAAGCCGAAATTGGATATTAAGTTCATGCAAGGACCCATTACACCACCGAATATCTGAGCTTTTATGCCGCATTTTTTCAGATTGTTGCTCATTTTCTCGAACTTGTCAACAGCGTCCTGCTCTTTGCCATAGGAAACGACCGTTCTATATCCGACTACCATTTCCTCAACTTCGCCGTTTATCTCGCCAAGAAGCACCTGCTGTTTGATGAAGTATTTCTTCATATACTTTGTGAGAACGCCTGAAACGAATATGGTAAGGAACACTGTAGACAGTGAGATAAGGGTAAGAAGCGGTGAATACAGAAGCATTATGACAACTGTTCCCACTATGGTCAGCACGCCTGAGATGAGCGAGCCTATAGACTGAGAGATAGTTGTGGAGATATTCTCGACGTCGTTTGTCATACGGCTCATTATATCGCCATGGCTGTGGGTATCGAGATATTTTATAGGAAGTCTTACAAGGCTTGAGAACAAGTCTTTACGCATGGTCTTAACTGTGTACTGTGAAAGCTTTGCAGAGAATATTCCCTGCATATAGGTGAAAACAGAGGACAGGAGATAAACTGCACCAAGACCTATGAGCGTTTTGCCAAGCGCACCGAAGTCAACGCTTGTTTTCTTTTTGGTGAGAGTAATGCAGTCTATGGCTATCTGCTGTATTGACGGTGCGGCAAGGTTGAGCAGAGTTATGATGAGCATTACTCCGATAAGAGCGAAAAACAGATATCTGTTTCTGCCTATATAGCCGATAAGCTTTTTAAGGGTGTTCTTTGCGTCCTTTGGCTTTTCCATTGTGAGCATTGCACCGTGCGGTCCGCCCGGTTTTCTTCCGCCGGGTCCCATTGGAGGCATTGGAGGCATTACACTTCACCTCCTGACGTTTTTACCTGTGAAGCGTAGATATCCTGATATACCTCGCAGGTCTTTAATAGATTTTCATGGGTATCGCAGGCACAAAGCTTGCCGTGGTCAAGAACGGCTATCCTGTCGCATGATTTTACGCTCTGGATACGCTGTGCAATTATTATAAGGGTAGTGCCGTTCATTTTGCGGTCTATCTCCGCACGGAGCTTAGCTTCTGTGCCAAGGTCGAGGGCGGAGGTGGAATCATCAAGAATGAGGATCTCAGGTTTTTTAAGTACCGCTCTTGATATAGAAAGTCTTTGCTTCTGACCGCCTGACAGTGAAGCACCCTTTTCGGCTATAATACCCTCATAGCCTGCAGGTATCTTCTGAATGAACTCGTCAGCCTGGGCTGCCTGTGCGGCGGAGATGACCTCCTCATGGGTAGCGTTTTTGTCGCCCCATTTTATGTTGTCCTCAACTGTGCCTGAAAACAACTCGCTTTTTTGCAGGACTATGCCAACTTTCTTTCTAAGCTCGTCAAGCTTGCAGTCCTTGACGTTTACGCCGTCAACAAGGACTTCCCCTGCTGTGCAGTCATAAAATCTTGGAATAAGATTTACAAGGGAGGATTTTCCTGAACCTGTTGCACCTAGTATGGCGACGCTCTCACCTGACTTTATATCAAGGGTAAGGTCTGAGATAACAGGTCTGCCCTTGGTTTCAGGATAGGAAAATGAAACGTTTTTAAAGCTCACTGTGCCCCCTGTTTTATCTGAAAGGGAAACGCTGCCGCTTTTTATAACAGGGTCAGTTTCAAGGACTTCTCTCAATCTGTTTGCAGATGCGGAAGCCTTTGCGAGGGTCTGGAACATCATAGACATCATCATTACGCCATGCAAGACCTGAGTAAGATATGTGATAGCCGCCATGACCTCGCCGACCTTCATAGCTTGTGCCTGCACCTGCCAGCCGCCTATAACTATAACGGCAATAACAGACAGATTGAGTATTATCATAAGAAGCGGCTGAAGGATAGCCATAAGGGTCTGAACACGGAGGTTTGATTCCATAAGGCTTATATTTGCATCGTCAAAACGCTTTTCTTCTGTATCCTCTCTCACATAGGCTTTTACTACTCTTGCGCCTGTGACGTTCTCCTGAACCACAGAGTTTACGGTATCAAGACGTTTTGCAACGATAGAATAGTATGGGTTTGCCTTTTTGAGAATTACTATCATCATGATTATCTCGATAGGCAAGGCACATAGGATTATTATTCCAAAGCGAACGTTCAGAGTGAGCATCATGATTATTCCGCCAAAAAACAGCAGGCTGTCACGCACCAACATTCTCAGCATGAAGTCTACCATTTGCTGGATAGCGGTTATATCCGCTGTAAGACGTGTTACCAATGAGCCTGTTGTGAACTTGTCGGTCTGTTCAAAAGAAAGACCCATGACACGCTTAAAAACGTCCACACGCAGATCTCTTGAAAAGCTTTGGGAAGCTATCCCACCGAATGCAGAAGCTGCAATTCCGCAAGCTCCGCCACCTATAAGAACAAGGAGCATGAGAAGTCCCGTTCTTATGATAAGATCCATATCCTGACCCAGCACGCCATCGTCAACTATTTTTGACATAAGCTTTGGCTGAAGCAGGTCGCCCAGCACTTCTCCCACCATGGATAGAGGTGTCAGCACCGCAAACAGTGCATAGGGCTTCAAGTATTTGCTTAGTTTTACTTTCAAAGCAGTTCCTCCTAAAATTTTATTTCAGGCTACTTATACGCAGGGGAACATTGACGGAAGATAGCAAATGCAGAGCAGTGGGCTGTCAAGGACGCCAGCCCCTATAAAATGTGTGATATAACATTTTTTATGTAGTGGCGAACAGCGTTCGCCCGCATTGCTCTTGCATTGCTAATGATCGCATCGACTTTTCACTGCTGGTGACAAGGCAGAGCCTTTGAAATCACAGCCCTAATTGTGCATTATCTCAAGCTCCTCGGACAGCTCCTGCGCTGTCATTTTTCTGCTGAGGGAGGCTTTGTCTATCATTATGGTAACAGGCTCTTTTCCGTGGATATCGAACCAGTTGTCAGAGAACACGCAGTCGGCAGTTTTCAGGCTGAGGCAAACGCTTTTGGCGTAATTCTCAGCACAAAATGTCAGGGCGAATTTATCCTCGCTTTCTGATATGCCGTAGGTTATGGCAGGCTCTAAGAATGTAAATTCTTTCGGGCGCACAAAGAGGGTTGTGCCGAAGCTCAACACCTTGCCGTTTTCCATAATGGAATATTCGAGATATTTTTCACGAGGGTCGGTACGGTTTTTAAGCTCGTCTGAAAGGTCTATGTCAAGGACGTTTTGTGCGGTAAGAGCCGGAACGCTCACGGACTTTTCTCCTCTTTGCAGAATTTCAGCTTTATTGTTTCTAAGCGTCCATTTTACTATGCCCTCAAAGGCTGTCATGCGTTCGTTAGATATATTAAGGACAGGCTTTTTTCTATCGGTATCGTCGCAGGAGATAAGGCATGGAGCGTAAAAACGCTTTGCATAATAATGCAGACCTTTCCACCTGCCGAAATAGTCGATACTTGACCACGAGATAACAGGGTTTGAATCGTTCACCTGCCAATAGGCAGAGCCCATACATCTGCCTCTCGCTCTTCTCATATGCTCAACATTTGAGCGTATGCAATCCGCCTGAACGAGCTGTGAGGAATAGATGAGCTGTTTGAAATCATATGGATATCTTACCATTTGAGCGAGATAGTACATTATCTTCTCGTTGCCCTGAACACACTTCTGATGTGCCGCCATAACTGGTGAGCAAAGGTCAAAGTCACCCTTTGTTTCATCAGCAAAGGCACGGCAGGTCTTTATATCAGGCAGGCTTTCAAAGCCGTATTCTGAGCAGAAGCGGTAATAAAATTCTCTGAACGCTTCGATAGGCTTGAAGTTGTGCCAAACGTCCCAATAGTGCATATCCCCTGCATGGTTTGAGGAAGCGTCCTTGAAGCCTCCCCCTGATGAAGGTGATGACGGCCAATAGAAGGTGTTTTCGCATGGGTCATAGGCTTTAAGCACCTGTGGGATAATATCCTCAAAAATGATAAGATAGTCACGCTTTGCTTCCTCGTCCTCGGGAAGACCCCAATATTCCCATGCGGATTCTATCTCGTTGTTGCCGCACCACATACCAAGAGAGGGGTGGTTTCTCAGGCGGATAACGTTGTCACGAACTTCCCCTCGGACAGTTTCTTCAAACTCCTCTGTGAGCAGATATGCAGAGCAGGCGAACATAAAGTCCTGCCATACTATGATACCATTCTCGTCGCAGTAGTCATAAAAATACTCGTCAGGATAATAACCGCCTCCCCACACTCTTATAAAGTTATAGTTTGCGGCCTTGCAATCTGCAAGGAGCTTTCTTGTTTTCACTTCGTTACAGCGTGTGACTATCTGGTCTTCGGGGATATAGTTTGCGCCCATGGCAAATATCTTCACGCCATTGTTTATAAAGCAGAACTCCTCGCCCCACTGATCTTTTTCACGGCTGACAGTTAAAGTTCTAAGACCTATGCGCTGTGTATTTTTATCTGTGCAAGCGTCATTTTCATCATACAAAGTCACTGCACAGCTATAAAGTGGCTGTTCGCCATAGCCGTTCACCCACCAAAGCTGAGGGTCGTTTATCACAAGCTCTGTTTCATAATATTCTGCACTTTCCTCCAGGCTTATGTCGGCTTTTGCGGCGATATTGCCCTGCGGGTCGGATATTTCCACCATAGCTTTTTTACAGCCGTGGTTTTCTATATGCAAAAGGGCTTTCAAAGTCACTTTGTTATCGGTGTGCTTTTGGCTGTAGTAAACGTCAAGTATACGTCCTGCAACTGGAACGATAAGGGATACACTGCGCCATATTCCCATGTCAGGGAGCATTGGACCCCAATCCCAGCCGAACATACAATGGGCTTTTCTTATATGTGTATAGCCTGTCATGGTGGAGTCAACGCCCCAAAGGTGACGTTTTTCGTCCATTTCTTTTATGTATCTGTTTGGCGAGGTTATTTTCACTGTGAGAGTGTTGTCCCCCTCTTTGATAATACCATGGACAGGAAACTCCCACACTCTGTGCATATTATTCACTCTGCCGAGGTGAATGCCGTTGAGACAGACATTTGCTATGGTATCAATGCCGTCAAAGTGCAGGACAGTATGCTCGCACTCCACTGCGGCCTTGTCTGCGGTGAATGTAGTTTCAAAATCGTAATCATCGTCGCATATCTGTGTGGAGATATACTCGTTCTCACGATAATATGGGTCGGGTATCTTTTTATAGTCAAGCAGTGTCTTATATACAGAGCATGGAACTTTGCAGTCAAAGCTCTCCTGCGAGCCTGCTTTTTTCATTTTCCAGTTATCGTTAAGGCTTACTGTTATACTCATTATTTTTCTCCTTATTTGTCATGGACGCAGAAAAGGTTTGTTTCCCATGCGGGGTAGTATCTTTCCTGACGTATATAGAATTTGTATCCTTTGCAAAGGCTGTTTATATACAGAGGCAGGGTGATGTAATCATATGGTCTGTGATACAACGCACTGCATATTTTGGGAGCATAGCGTGAAATGGTATATTCACTGCCTTTGATAGCTTCTAGGTCTGCTCCCTCAACGTCATATTTTATATAGGTGCATTTTTTGCCTGCAAGAACGCTGTCCAGACTTCTTGCACGAACCTTTTTTCCTGCGGCATCTACTCTGCCCTGTCTGCCTGCGCCACCTGCGAAATAAAGCTCGGTATCAATACTCCATGCGGCGGCATTGTAAAGGCTTATATTGTCATTGGCTTTTAGATTTTTCAGGCATTTCTGAAAGTTTTTTCTCTCAGGTTCGAGGGCATATATTCTCTCATACTTTCCCCCTGTGCGTGAGATAAGCTCTGCGGCAGTGTCGCCTGTGTATGCTCCCAAGTCGCAATATACCTCGTTTTCTCCAAGGGGAAGTATCTCGGTTATCTTGTCCTTATCCGTAAATATCTCACGGAGATAAGAAAGCTTGCCTGTTATCTTGAACGCTGTCAGCTTTTCAAAGGTAAGCTTTGAAATATCGTCATCAAAAAGGCGGTAAGCTTTTTCAGCCTGAGAATACATTGAGAGAAGCTTTTCCTTGCTGAAATTTTCATCGCCTGCAACGCACATTTCCGGCACTATGACCTCGCAGCTTTTTTCAATATTGTCGATACGCTCCATTATCTCAGGCAGGCTCGTGCCAAAGCCAAGCACAACTGTGATATCCCCAAACTGCGCTTGCACCTGAGAGAAAGTCTTCACCTTAAACCCTCTGAAGCTTTGTCCACGGACAAAATCGTCGCTTGCAAAAACACCTGTGCATTTTATGCCAAGTCTATCAAATTCATCAAGAAGCTTTTCCGCTCCATCGCCCATGCCGTATATGAATATCGGCTTTTCGCAGGTCTTGAGCCTGTCCCACGAGCTTTCAAGGGACTGAAAATATTCTTTTGAAAACATTCACACTTTCCTTTCCAAAAAAGGCTCTCACAGAAAGATCTGCGAAAGCCCCTTATTCTTATAGAACTTTATATGATATCGTCATCGATATCAAAATCATCATGATCATGGCAATGACCGCCGTCACCGCCAACCATATCTCTGCCCCTTACACGGTATCTATCACGATTTATATCGATATACTTATCAAGCTGTGCAAGCACATCTCTTGGTGCTTTTATGGACTTGACTTCCTTAACAGGCGTATCAACGTCTTTGACATTCATTACTATTGTGCCACAGCCGAACATTCTTTGTCCCAACGGCAGGACAAGCTTTTTGTCGATGACCCTATAAAGGTCAAGCTCGTCTTCCTCTATGCTAAGAAAACCCTTGCGTGTTATAAACTTATCTTCTGTGAGAAAATATCTTGTAAATGATATAGGCAGACCAAAAATCGTTCTTTTCTTATCTGTCCAAATGTAATTGATAACGTCTTTTTTCATAAAACGACGTCGCCTCCCTCAAGATGATCTATAATTTTTTACAAAGACATCATTGCAGACTGGTGGCACAAAAAAGCTGCTGACCATGTTTTTGCAACGATCCTCCCGTATATTTTACCACGCAATAAAGCTTTTGTCAAGAAATTATCCTTTGTAAAAGCTATGTAAAAATACTATTCATATACATATTTCTAATTGATTATATTTATATTAACAAATATAATATCACACATTTATATTAACATTTTATTAATTATATAGCAATCTTTGCTGGCGTTTTTGACTTTTTTCTACATAAAACGAGCTTTCATAACAATGTAAAGTCGATGTAAAATATAGCAAATCGTCAATTTATTCATATAATATATTGATTTAAACGACACAAAAGCATATTTTCTCTGTGTGAATTACAATATTTGCACAATTATCTCATTTAAAATTTGGTCATAACCGACATTTGTTTATTTACTATGTATAGATTGTTGCGTGTTTCTTAAAACATAGTACAAAAAGCAAGAAAATTAAGTAAAAAACTTGAAATTATATTGTAAAAATGTTATACTGCAAGTGTAGTATAAAGTTAAAAAAATAAAAAATCGGAGGAAGATTTAAAATGTGTAAAAAAGACGTGATCAAAATCCTTGTCGGAAGCCTCAATCAGTCTGGCATGAAAGTGGCAGACTATCTGAAAAAACAGGGGTACAATGTTGCGCAGTCAGACTACAATCCACTGGAGATACAGCTTGAGGTGCTTAAAAGCAAACCTGATTTTCTGATAATTTCAGAAATAACTGAATTTCCCTACGAGCTGTGCAAAAATCTCAAAGGGGCTTGTCCTAAGCTGAAAATAATCATGCTTTCCGACAGAAAAACCAACAATGGAAACAATGGACTTGCAAAATACGCAGACATGATAATAAAAAGTCCTCTAAGCTGTGCGGATATCAAAAACGCACTCAGAGCGCTTCAGTGTCCTGACGATTCTGCAGATCTGAACATCACAATAACACGAAGCTCTGACGAGGGGTACACCAATGGCGACATACAATCTGCTATATCCACCGTAATGAAGCGGTTGTGCATAACTCCGAATTATAACGGCTATGGCTACATCAAAGAGGCAATAAAAATGGCTCTTACGACAGACAAAGCCAACAGACGTGTCACAAAGGTCATTTATCCAGAGATAGCGGCGGCACATGGAGTAACCACAGTAAGCGTTGAAAGAAACATGCGCACCGCCATAAGGATCGGTTGGGAAAAGGCTCATGACAAAGACAAAGCCGAGATATTCGGTAATTTCGCCATAAGACCTGACCACTACCCCACGAACAGCGAATTTATTTTCGTTGCCGCCGAATACATAAACAGCAAATATCCAGCGGAAAAGGCATTATCAGCCACCGCTGAACATACTAGCGAAAATAATTTATTTATCTGACAAGAAGAAAGCCGTTATGCCCACAGGCACAGCGGCTTTTTTCTATATAAACGAAACGTCCTGCAGTAAATGACAACGGGCTGCCCTGCGGACGCAGATCTTCGGCTGCGTCACCCACTGTCATACGATCACTGCAGACGCTCCGTTATCTCATTTTATGCCGACATGGTTTTTATGACACAAAAAAGCGTACCGAAAAATCGGTACGCTCAGTGTTTAAGTAAAAGCCGCCTTGCCGTCGCACAGCCGATAAACCCGCTATAAAAGCAGGGTGGGTAAAACAGCCTGAAAGCTTCACGCTCCCTTCGTCCGTTTCCGAAACGGCAAATGCGGTTTCGTTCGGGAGGTCTGCAATCCATTTCCAGAGTCTGAATCCCTTTTTAGAAGTGTTGGATTTATAATAACTGTGCTTGTTCGCACAAGGCAGGAAACTTTTTCTGTTATTTAGTATATCACAACATATCCATAATATCAATAGGTAATTTCAGCAAATCAAAGTACATAAAATTGTACATTTTACATATTGACAAGCCTATATGCTGAGATATTTTTCTTATGACAGGTGGTCGTGATCGTGACAACCGCAGCCACAGCCGCAATCATCGTCTTCGTCCTCATCATCGAACTCGAACATTTCATCGATACGCTCCATGAACATCTGACCGATCTTCTCATACTCGTCATCATCTTCGATAGAAGCAAGTATCTCGTCATTGTTCTCGTCATACTCAGCCTTGAGTATCACAACGTCGCCTGAATCTTCAAGGGCTTCGTCACCGTTCTCATAATAAGGAGTGAGAGCATAATACTTCTCGTCACCATATTCCATTGCGTCCAGCAGCTCAAATGTCTGCTTATTACCATTTTCGTCCTCCAGCTCGTAGAGGTCCGGCAGAAACTCGTTATCCATAATTATCCTCCTAACATGATCTTGTGCGGTATATCGGCACTTTCTGAGTGGGATATATCGAAAAAATCAGAACAGAAAGACTGTTTCTGACCACCGCAACACTTTAATTATACTACACTGCAAAATCAAAGTCAAGCGCATTTTGTAAAAGTAATATTAAATATAAAAATCACAAAAAAGTTGAGAAAAACTATTGACAAGTAACAAAAGATGTGGTATAGTATAGTCAAGGAAAAACAAAGAGCCAAACAAAAGCAGACAACAGGGTTCGCTGAAACGGTCAACGGTCTGACGATACAGTAACGATTTCAGAGGGCACGGCAAAGTGAAGTGAGGCGAGAGGTTTTCCTTATATATCACAGGCAGATCGGTGGACACAGCATATACCCGACACTAGGTACACTACAGTTCAGCAGGCGGGCAGACTCACCGGATACCTAATAAGATATGAAAGGAGCGAGTCCAATGGACGCATCAGAGATCCAGGAGAGTATCCATAGGCTCGGCAATTTCTTAAAGTAAAAAAGGATCAAGACGCAGACGAATGAGCTGACAGGAATCCAGACATATATGATTTACACAGGAAGAAATTGCAGAGCCTCATGGATTAATCACAGCACAGAGTTACTGCAATTTAAGGATACTCTCAAATTTACAATTGAATATTTTGCAACTTTTATATAAGGAGTGATCGACATGATCGGTTACAGAAGGTTTGCAAATAAAATTTAGACAGGAGTGTTTCCAATGCACAATTTCAGCTTTTCAGAGGTAAAGAAATAAACTGAAAGAGTGATTCCAATGTAAAATTTAGCTTCTGAACATAAAAAAGCTCACAGAGCTATAAAAATCAAATAAATTTCGAGGAGTGGTGCATATGAAAATGCACAAAAGGAACTTGAACATGAAATAGAATGGAGTGAGTCCGCCAAGAAATTTACGAGCGTAATGCTCTTACTGATTTGATTTACTGACTAAGATTTTTCTAAAGATCATATAAAATACTGAAGGAGTGGTGCGTTATGAAAATGCACTCAAGGCTTTTGAACATCTGATATTTGGAGGTGAATCCGCCAGTTACTTCAGCAAGGCTTATCTGATATGATGAGCATAGGATCTTGAAATTATGCGGAAGGCGATAATTCCAATGAAAATGTAATAAGTTTCATTGACAATAAATTTTCACGAAAGGTGTTAAGTCCGATGGCACGTTAAGTTTTATCCACTGAGGCATAACTTAATATTTTGAAAGGAAATAAATCCAATGGAAAGGTAATTTGCACTTAGAGATTATTTTTACCGAAAGGAAATAGATCCAATGGAATAGCTTATATTATGCGGACAGAATTTTACTGAAAGGCGTGAGTCCAAAGTACAATTTAGCATGAGTTTACGACTAGAATTTTCAGAAGGGCGTAATACCAATGGCATAATCAATATGAACGTACATACTTAACTATGTGGTGTATTCAGATATCACATAGTTAAGTTTTTTTGTAAGTGGTGGGACGACGAGGACGCCGTCCCCTACAATATTCAAGAAAACAAGAAAGCACCCTGCGGTCAATGCAGAGTGCTTTTATTTTATATCATATTTTCAAGGAAAGCCACTGTCTTTGGATCGTATGTAAGATCCTGCGCTTCCATATCCTCGTCAAGCTGCCACAGCTTTGTTACTGCGAAAACTGACGATACAAAAAACGGCTGGCTGTTCAGGTAACCGAGGGTTATCTTTGCCGGAGTGTCCCCCGTCTGCTCGCTGAGCTGTTTTACCTTTGCAAGTCTTGCAAGATTAGCAGGGCCTGCATACTGTCCCTCAGGGAGATTGTTTGCAGCGTCGCCCTTTGCAAGCTTTGCAAAAAAGCCCTTTGCCTGTGGGGAGAACGCCATAACAGGAAAATCATGCTTCTTGTACCAGCGGAACTCCTTTGTATCCATACAAACAAGAGTATTGTCACCGAAAGTTTCAACGCTCGAATGTGCAAGGCTGTAGTTTATCTGACTGATCCTGATAGGCTCCATGCCGTTTTCCTCTGCAAACTTATTCGCTTCCTCTATCCTCTGAGTTGTCCAGTTTGAAACGCCTATAAAATGTATCTTTCCGCTCTCATAAAAATCATTGAGAACTGGCATTATCTCTTCCACAGGTATCTTCGGGTCGTCACGATGAAGAAAATAAATATCCACATAGTCAACGCCCAGCACTCTCAGGCTTGCTTCAAGATCCTTTGTAAGCTCTTCCCTGCTAAGACGGCTTTCGTCCATATGACCCATTTCAGGGTGACCGCCCTTTGTGGCAATACAAATTTTATCACGATTGTTTCTGGCTTTGAGCCATCTGCCTATTACTCCCTCGCTGGAATCGTGACCATTCTCCAGCCAGTCGCAGTAAACTCTTGCGGTATCGATACACCAGCCGCCAAGCTCTACATATTTGTCGAGAAACTCAAAATACACATCGTCACAATCGTTTCTCTCAAAACCTGCCGCACCAAAAGTCAGGGCAGGGACTTTCATTTCATATCTGTCGTTTTTCAACACATAGCTTATCATGTACTCTTCCCCCTTGGCATACAATTTCCTATACTATTTATCATCACTATGTCTATCAATATATTATTATACCATATAAAAAGGACTTTTTCCACAGAATTTTGTTAAATTTTATTTTTTTATAAAAACCCCTTGACAAGTCGGTAAACTTGATATATAATTGTAAAGGTTTATGACTTTACAGAAATCCATTAGGAGGTAAGCGGTATGAGTAAAAATTTGCAAAACAGCGTTTTGCTCGACTTGTATGGCTGCCTGCTCACTGATAAACAAAACGAGATCATGGATCTTTATTACAATGACGATCTGTCGTTGGGAGAGATCGCCGCTCAGCTAGATATCTCAAGACAGGGCGTTCATGACGCTATAAAAAAATGTGAAACTGCAATGGCTGATTATGAAGAAAAGCTAGGTCTGCTAAAACAGCAGGAGGCTTATCTGGCAGAGCTTAAAGAGTTCAAGTCTCAAGCTATGGACGTTTTTAACGAGTGTAAAAAAAAGAATTATGCGAGAGATATTGCCGAAAAGGTGATAGTGCTTCTTGAAAATCTCGATTCTAAGCTTGATGAATTTGACAACGCAGAATATACCGAAGAAGAATAGATATAGATAAAAAAATTATACGGAGGACAGCTTATGGCGTTTGAAGGACTTTCAGAAAAACTAAACGGCGTGTTCAAGCGTCTTAAATCAAGAGGTAAACTTAGCGAAGCCGATGTAAAAGAGGCAATGCGTGAAGTTAAAATGGCTCTGCTTGAGGCTGACGTTAGCTACAAGGTAGTAAAAGATTTTATTGCCAAGGTAACGGAGAGAAGCGTTGGCGAGGAAGTGCTGAAGAGCCTTACTCCTGGTCAGCAGGTCATAAAGATAGTTAATGACGAGCTTATAAAGCTCATGGGCGAGGCTAACTCGAAGATAAACTTCCCTAACAAGCCGCCTTGCATAATAATGATGTGCGGTCTTCAGGGTTCAGGTAAAACAACACACGCTGCAAAGCTTGCGAAGATGTTCAAGAAAGAGGGCAAGCGTCCTCTGCTTATAGCAGCCGACGTTTACAGACCTGCGGCTATCGAACAGTTAAAGGTTGTGGGAGAGAGAGCCGAAGTCGCAGTATTTGAAATGGGTCAGATAGACCCACGAAAGATAGTAAAAGAGGGTATCAAGCACGCCAAGGATTACGGCAATGACCTTGTTATCATAGATACAGCAGGACGTCTTCACATTGATGAGGAGCTTATGAACGAGCTTAAAGACATCAAGAAGATCGCTGAGCCGAACGAGATAATGCTCGTTGTTGACGCTATGATCGGTCAGGACGCTGTAAAGGTAGCTTCAAGCTTTGACGAGGCTCTTGGTATCGACAGCGTTATCCTTACAAAGCTCGACTCTGACACAAGAGGCGGTGCGGCGCTTTCAGTGCTTGCTGTAACAGGTAAGCCTATCAAGTTCGTTGGTATGGGCGAAAAGCTTGACGAGTTTGAGGCTTTCCACCCTGAGAGAATGGCTTCAAGAATACTTGGCATGGGCGATATGCTCACACTTATCGAAAAGGCTACTCAGACAGTTGACGAAAAGGACGCCAAAAAGCTTGCAGAAAAAATGCAGGAAAAGGGCTTTGACCTTAACGACTTGCTGGAGCAGATGAAGCAGATACAGAAAATGGGTTCTATGAAGTCTATTATCAGAATGCTTCCTGGCGCAAACAAGGTAACAGACGAGCAGGTGGAGCAGGGCGAGGTCCAACTGAAAAAGACTGAGGCTATGATAAATTCAATGACAAGGGCTGAAAGAGAAAAGCCTGCGATCATTGACCCTAAGAGAAAAAGACGTATCGCTGCCGGCAGCGGCACTCAGGTATCTGACGTAAATCAGCTTCTTAAGCAGTTTGAACAGATGCAGAAAATGATGAAGCAGTTCGGTATCGGCGGAAATCTTCACGGAAAGAAATCCAGAAGAAACAGAGCTGCACTTCTCAAAGGACTTGGCGGCGGAATGCCGCAATAGTTGATAAGCTATCAGCAATCAAGTGATTGATTTGATATATGAAGTTTTTTATGGAGGTGAAAATACAATGGCAGTAAAGATCAGACTCAGAAGAATGGGTGCTAAGAAGGCTCCTTTCTACAGAATCGTAGTTGCTGATTCAAGATATCCAAGAGACGGACGTTTCATCGAAGAGCTGGGCTACTATGACCCAACTAAGGAACCTTCTGTACTCAAAGTTGACGACGAAAAGGCAAAGTCTTGGATCGCTAATGGTGCACAGCCAACTGATACAGTTAAGGCTCTTCTCAAGAAGAACGGCACTATCTAATAGCTGACAAGACAATTCAGACGGTGAGCCACCTATCCCACCACTTCGCTTGCCGTTTTCGGCGGGGAAAACGCTTCCCTGCCGCATTTTCGTGGGAGAATGGAGATATTTTTATGAAAGAATTACTCGAAACTATAGTTTCTGAGCTTGTTGAAAACAAGGACGCTGTTGAGGTCGTTGTTGACGAGCCTAACGCAGAGGGTATCGTAGTTTATCACCTTCACGTTGCTCCAGACGATATGGGCAGAGTTATCGGCAAGCAGGGCAGGATCGCAAAGGCTATAAGAGTCGTAATGCGTGCCGGTGCTTCCCGTGTGGATCAGAAAATAATGGTAGAGATAGACTGATAGTTCAGTGAATAAATCATCACCCTGTACAGATAATAGTATGGGGTGATTTTTTTGCGTATAAATAAAAAATGCTTCAATGCGCTCACAGGTATAGCCGTGGGGATATGCAACGGTTTTTTCGGTTCGGGCGGTGGAATGATAGCAGTGCCTATGCTTGAAAAAGGCGGCAGCGAGGCGAAAAAAGCTCATGCCACGTCCATTGCTATAACGCTTCCATTGTCTATTATAAGCGGACTTGTATATTTCAAGGGCGGAAGTCTTGACATTTGGCAGGCAGTGAAATTCATACCACTTGGGATAGTTGGTGCGGCAGTGGGCGCAATGCTCATGAAAAAGCTTTCAAACAGTCTGCTAAAACGCATTTTCGGACTGCTCATGATAATTGCAGGCGTGAGGATATTTATGAAATAGGGTGATATTACGGCTTGGTATACCATATGTGCGGTGGCTTTTCTCACCGGTATCTTTGCCTCCATGGGTCTTGGGGGCGGAATGGTGCTTATAGTTTATCTGACGGTCTTTGCAGGCTTTTCGCAACTAGCGGCGCAGGGGATAAACCTTGTGTTTTTTATCCCTATCGCAATAATAAGCCTTGTGCTTCACACGAAAAACAAGCTTGTGGAATGGAAAAAAGCCGTTCCCGCAGTTTTGTGGGGAACGGCTGCTGTTATTATATCAGCATGGCTTGCAAACAGGATAGAGCAAAGCCTGCTTTCAAAAGCTTTCGGTATTTTCCTTATCCTAATGGGACTGAAAGAGTTATTTTTCAAGAGTGAAAAGCACAAGTTCAAAAGGGTCTGAGAAACGCTGTGTCCAGCCGCTGTTGCCTACTCCCCTTGACACCACAAGCGTTGTATCGTTCACGCTGTAAGTGCCGTCGGTGTATTTTGGAAACAGACCCTGACCAGGTGCATAAAGACCATTAACAAGGGGTAGCCTTATAAGTCCGCCATGTGCGTGACCTGTGAAGTCTATGTCTATATGCGTTCCATACTGCACTGCGGTCTTACTGAAATAGTTGCAATCCTCGGGATAGTGATTTAGCAGTATGACAAAATCCTCTGTGACCTGAGAAAAAGCCTCGCTGTCATTTTCCATATTGTCAAAGCCCAACAGGCTTATAGTATCACCATTTCGTGTGAGTGTGGTATGCTCGTTGTAGAGGACGTTTACACCATAGCTTTCACAGCCTGCAACAAACTGTTCCCTTTCCTCCTGAGAAAGATTATATTCATGGTTGCCCATAACAAGATAGACAGGACATATGTCAGGAAGCTTTTTCATAAACTCAAGGGAACGGTCAACATCGGGGAATATCTGGTCAACGCTGTCCCCTGTAACAAAGATATAGTCAGGCTCACAGTCTTTGACCTTTTCAGTCAGTCTATCTATGTAGCCCTTGCCCCACTCGTTGTGGAAGTCAGATATCTGAACTATCTTACAGCCCTCGAAGCCCTCAGGTAAGTTATCAAAATGCGCTGACAGCTTTTTGACCTCGATATAGGTATTAGACCACACGAAGTCGGCTAATACCATTACCGCAAGCACTATTATCACTATGATGATATTTCTTTTCTGCTTTTTAGTCAGCCTGCTTTGCTTTTTTTCTTCTGTATTCAAGATAGCCCTCCAAAATTATCGTTGCGGCAACTGTATCTACAACAGCCTTTCTTGCCTTTCCCCTGACGTTTGTTTCGTTGAGGATATTGTGTGCTGTGACGGTAGTGGAACGCTCGTCCCACATTCTCACCGGCAGGTCGGTACGCTCTTTCAAAAGCTCGGCAAACGCCCTGCACTTCTCTGCTCTCGGTCCTTCCGTGCCGTTCATGTTTATAGGCAGACCTACTATTATCTCACCTGCACCGTATTCAGCCGCTGTCTGAGCCGCCTTATCTGCAAGCCTTTCGGCGTTTCTCTCAGGAACAGTGCCGATAGGAGAAGCAAGAAACTCAGAGCGGTCGCTTATTGCGAAGCCTGTTCTTGCGTCACCATAATCTATTGCCATTATTTTCATTTTGTGCACCTCTTTATCAAGACTTTTCTTATCATTATATCATAACACTGTCTGTAAAACAAGTCCTAAAGCAGGATTTTGGGAATTAAACTGCAAAAAGCGCAATGTAGAAGAGCTCTCTGCATACCATTTGCTTAAAAAAGTAAAATAGTTCCTTAAATACTGTGATTATTTGTGCATTATGGTTATTGATTTTTACTTTTAATTATGTTATAATGCTTTATTATCAGAGGGTATGCACAAATGTCAGGGTTAAGTTTTGTGCAAAATTATATTATATAAGAATTGGAAAGGAAAAAAGAAAAATGAAGAAATTTTTATCAGTAGCAATGTCTGCTATCATCGCCTGCGCTTCAATATTCTCATGCACACTGACAGCTTTTGCCGAAAACGCAGAAACAGAAGACGTTACTATCGACTGCTCTTCCGCAGAGACTTGTAGCAATTGGAAACAGTCTATCACTGTCGATCAGGCAACTTTCAACGCAACAAGGCTTACAAAGGATTCAGAGATAATCGTCACATTCAAGAGCGAGGAAATAAACGAAAAGGCAGGAAACAAATACAATGCTGAGCTTATTTTCCAGAGCTGGGACAACACCACTACACCAGCCGCTCAGGACGGTGCGGTATGGGCAAAGATAGCACCTGTGAAGTTTGACGATTCATCAGCTACATATGATTTTGAATCTATCGCAACTGCATACGGCACGGACGATTTCAGTCAGGTATACAACATCATAATCGGCGCAACTGACAGGGCAAAGATAACAGTAACAGGCATAACGGTAACGAACTGCAAGACAAAGACTTATGCAGAAAAGGAAGAAAAAGACTCAAAGGGAACAAACCCTATTATCATAGTTATTGCGGTCATCGCGGGAATTGCTATCGCAGTTGTGGTAATTGTGATAATCATGAACAAGAAGTCAAGCGAAGCCTTTGACGTAAGCACCGGCAAGTTCGTTGATAAGAAAAATCTTTTTGATGAGCCTAAGAACGATGAGGACGAGAAGAAATAAAAAAATAACGCTATCAGCAGGAGGACGAGCAGTTCGTTCTCCTGCTTTTTTTATACCAGAAATATTGACTTATAGACGGAGTTATGGTATTATATTAAAAGGTATATTTAATAATTGGAGGCTATATAAAATGTCAATATTTAAACTTGATCCAGCATTTAAGGACTACATCTGGGGCGGTACCAGACTTAGAGATGAGTACGGCAAAAAGTGCGATTATGATAAGGTCGCAGAAAGCTGGGAGCTTTCTTGTCATAAGGACGGTCCAAGCGTTGTGGCTGACGGCGAATACAAGGGTCTGACACTCAATGAGTATATCGAAAAGGCAGGCAAGGGCGTTCTTGGCAAGAACTGCGAAAGATTTGAGAACTTCCCTATCCTTATTAAGCTCATTGACGCTAAGGACAATCTTTCTGTACAGGTACACCCTGACAACGATTATGCAATGAGAGTTGAAGGCGAATACGGCAAGACAGAAATGTGGTATGTTGTTGACTGTGACGAGGGTGCAACTCTTCTCTACGGTTTCAAGCACGAGATAACAAAGGAAGAATTTGCAAGAAGGATCGCTGACAACACGCTTCTTGAAGTAACAAACGCTGTACCTGTTAAGAAGGGCGACGTTTTCTTCATCAAGTCAGGCACGCTCCATGCTATCGGCAAGGGTATCCTTATTGCTGAGATACAGCAGAACTCAAACACTACATACAGAATTTATGACTATGGCAGAGTTGGCAAGGACGGCAAGCCTAGAGAGCTTCACGTTAACAAGGCTCTTGACGTAACAAAGCTTGCTCCTGCTGAGCAGTATCCTGAGACACCTGTTGAGAAGAAGGACGGCTATGACATAAAGCTTCTTTCAAAATGCGAATACTTCACAACATACAGGGTGAACGTTGAAACAAAGGCTGAGCTTGACGCTGACGAAAACAGCTTCAACAGTATTCTCGTTCTCGATGGCGAGCCTGTTATCAGCGGTGGCGAAACTGTTTCTGCAAAGAAGGGCGAAAGCGTATTCATTTCAGCAGGCACAGGCAAGTATACTGTTGAGGGCAAATGCACATTCGTGCTTACAAAGATAGACTAAGGTGAGATAAATGCTTAAACTTGACCTGAAAAAGGAGATAGGTGAGCTTGGCGCACTTGTGATCGCTTTTATTATCGGATTTGTGGCAAGCTCATTTTGGATAGGTCTTATCAGCTTTGTAGTGCTGGAGCTTGTGTATCTTCTGGTATATGACGCCATAGCAAAAAAGGCTGAAGCCCAAAAGCCAAAAGAGGAAAAGGAAGAGATAAACTTTCACGAATATGACGATGACACTGAGAGCGATAACGCTCAGTAAGCTCAGAAAATAAAAGGGAGAAATTATTATGAAGTATTACATTGGTATTGATCTTGGCGGCACTAACATCAAAGCAGGTGTTGTAAATGAAGAATTTGAGATAATCGCAAAGGCTACCTGCAAGACCAATCTGCCAAGACCTGCGGAGGAGATCTGCGAGGATATGGCTAAGGTCGCTTTGGAAGCTGTAAAGAACGCAGGGCTGGAGATAGAGCAGATAGAGTCTGTAGGTATCGGCACACCTGGCACTGCAAACTCTGACACGGGCGTTATTGAGTATTCAAACAACCTTGGTTTCCTTAACTTCCACGTTGTTGACCTTATGAAGAAGTTTATCGACAAGCCTTGCTATGTTGAGAACGACGCTAACGCTGCGGCATACGGCGAGTATGTTGCAGGTGCAGCAAAGGGTGCTAACGACGCTGTTTGCATCACTCTCGGCACAGGCGTTGGCGGAGGAATAATCATTAACGGAAAGATATATTCAGGCTTCAACTTTGCAGGTGCTGAGATAGGTCACACTGTTATCGACCCTAATGGTCCGCAGTGTACTTGCGGCAGACACGGCTGCTTTGAGGTATTCTCTTCTGCAACAGGTCTTGTAAGAATGACAAAAGAGGCTATGTTTGAGGACAAGGACTCTATCATGTGGAAAATGAACGAAGAGGACGGCAAGGTCTCAGCAAGAACTGCGTTCAACGCTATGAGAGCAGGCGATAAGGCAGGCAAGGAAGTTGTTGACAAATACATAAAGTATCTTGCTTGCGGAATCACAAACACAATAAACATTTTCCAGCCTGATATTCTCTGTATCGGCGGCGGCGTATGCAACGAGGGCGACCCTCTGCTTTTGCCTCTGAAAGAGCTTGTGGCTAAGGAAGTTTACACAAAGAACTCAGCAAAGAACACTGAGATAGTTATTGCAAAGCTTGGAAATGACGCAGGCATAATCGGTGCGGCATTCCTTGGACTTTCACACAAGAAATAAAAATTATTCACTGACAAAAGAAAAGGGGTAACTACAATGGGATTATTTGATAAGCTTTTAAAGGGTGCGGTTGACGCAATAGACAACGCTGCGGCAAAGAACGGCAATGGTCCGACAGGACTTAAAGACCTGTTTAATCAGGCTATGGACAAAAAGGACGAAGCTATAAACGGCTCTTCAAGCACTACAGCTTCAAGCAAACCAAGCACTGCAACCACTTCAAGTTCAAGCAAGAGAAGCAATTGTGCTTATACAAGACCGAAATATACCACACCGCAGGAAGTTCTTGACACAGCGAGCATTCCTGCAAAGCCGTCAAGGAAAATAGAATTTGAGGTTTTTGACGGTGAAAACGCTGAGATAAGAGTGAAGGTAACATTCAACCTGAGCGGAGATTTTCTTGAAACGGCCGGAGATGTACACTATCTGGCGTCATATCTTCCGACCATTGATGATGATTATGATTCAGATTACTCTGACTCAAATACTCCGCTTTTTGGAGTTTTAGATGTAGATGACGAAATAATCTATAACATGGCAGAGAAATTTGATAAGGGCGGCGTACCTGAAAATGCAATGATGTTCCTGCCTGTCAATGACATGGGTCCAAGAGCACGCTTCAAGGCAAAAGTCGAAAACAGAGGTAAGATTGAATATTTCTATTATTGTCCGCTTTACGACTATATGCCTGACTTCAAGACCTGTTTCACCGTAAGCTACACTCATAATGTTGTGGGCACTCCACTTGAGAAAAAGCTTATGGCTGCTGTTGACGAAGCGGCACGCACATTCCGCAGAGAAGTAGTTAAAATAGAGCACAGACCATTCCGCTAAGGAGGACAAAACAAAATGAAGTTCAATATAGGATTTATACCTACTTTGTTTTTGCTGATACCTGTGATATTCGCCTGCTTTAAGACCCCTGCTGACAAGCCGGAGCTTGAGGACGAGAACATTATCGTTTTCATTGCAAAGTGTGTGGGCAGATTTGGCTGCATAGGCTATATGTGCCTTGCTATCGGAGATTACGAGGTAGGCTTTTCAAGCAAGCTGCTTTTCCTAATATGGGCTGTTGTTGCACTGCTCGTTATCGCACTTTATTGGGTGCTTTGGATAAGGCATTATAAAAAAGGCAATCATTTTGAAGATATTTACGGCACTGGGATCCCGCTTTTCATTATCCCTGCGGCATTCGTGCTTGTAACAGGTATCTTCTCAATGAATTTTATGCTTATCATATTCTCAGTGCTGGATATCGTTTGCGAATACTGCTCTGCATACGGTGTAAGAAAGCGTCTGCACCCTGCAAAGGCAGAGGAAAGCTCAGACGAGACTGAAACAAAAGAAAATGAGGACGGAGAATAATACCGCTCTCGGTAATATATTTTTCAAAAGAGGTAATAAAAAATGGCGTGTAATTATTTTTGTGACGGAGTAGACAAAGCTCCACAGAGATCACTTTTCAATGCTCTTGGCATGACAAAGGAAGAAATGGACAGACCTCTCGTTGGTATCGTATCTTCATATAATGAGATAGTTCCTGGTCACATGAACATTGACAAGATAGTTGAAGCTGTTAAAATGGGCGTTGCAATGGCAGGCGGAACACCTGTTGTATTTCCTGCTATCGCTGTTTGCGACGGAATCGCTATGGGTCACATGGGAATGAAATATTCTCTCGTTACCCGTGACCTTATCGCAGACTCAACAGAGTGCATGGCTTTGGCTCATCACTTTGACGCTCTTGTTATGATACCAAACTGCGACAAGAACGTTCCTGGTCTGCTCATGGCAGCCGCAAGAGTAAACGTTCCTACTATTTTCGTATCAGGCGGTCCAATGCTGGCTGGTCACGTTAAGGGCAAAAAGACTTCCCTTTCAAGCATGTTCGAGGCTGTTGGTACTTACAATGCAGGCAAGTTCACTCTTGATGACGTTGAGGAATTTGAGAACAAAGCCTGTCCGACTTGCGGAAGCTGTTCAGGTATGTACACTGCAAACTCTATGAACTGCCTTACAGAAGTTCTTGGCATGGGTCTTAGAGGAAACGGCACTATCCCTGCTGTATATTCTGAAAGACTCAAGCTTGCAAAGCACGCAGGTATGCAGGTAATGGAACTTTACAAGAAGAACATCAGACCAAGAGATATCATGACAAAGGACGCTTTCATCAACGCTATCACAGCTGATATGGCGCTTGGCTGTTCAACAAACTCAATGCTTCACCTCCCTGCTATCGCTCACGAGTGCGGAGTAGAGCTTGACCTTGACTTTGTAAACGAGATATCAAAGAGAACGCCAAACCTCTGTCACCTTGCTCCTGCCGGTCACACATATATGGAAGACCTCAACGAAGCAGGCGGAGTTTATGCAGTTCTCAGTGAGCTTAACAAGAAAAACCTTATCAACACTGACTGCATGACTTGCACAGGCAAGACAGTAGGCGAGAACATAAGCGGCGTTGTAAACAAGAACCCTGAGCTTATCAGACCAATAGACAACCCGTACTCACAGACAGGCGGAATCGCAGTCCTCAGAGGAAATCTTGCTCCTGACACCTGCGTTGTTAAGCGTTCAGCTGTTGCACCTGAAATGCTTGCCCACGAGGGTCCTGCAAGAGTATTCGACTGCGAGGAGGACGCTATCGCTGCTATCAGAGGCGGCAAGATAGTTGAGGGCGATGTTGTGGTTATCCGTTACGAGGGACCAAAGGGCGGTCCTGGAATGAGAGAAATGCTCAATCCTACATCTGCTATCGCAGGCATGGGTCTTGGCTCAACTGTTGCACTTATCACTGACGGACGTTTCAGCGGTGCTTCAAGAGGTGCTTCTATCGGTCACGTTTCACCTGAGGCAGCCGTAGGCGGTCCTATCGCACTTGTTGAAGAAGGAGATATGATAGCAATAGATATCGACAACTGCTCTATCACACTTAAAGTATCTGACGAGGAGCTTGCTGAAAGAAGAAAGAACTGGAAGCCAAGACAGCCAAAGGTAACAACAGGCTATCTTGCAAGATACGCTTCACTTGTAACTTCTGCAAACAGAGGTGCTATACTTCAGATAAAGGACTAATATCCGACACAAAATAGTAAGGGAGAAAGGCGGAATAATATGAAAAAATTCATTTCAGGCTTGCTTGGAATACTCTTTGTAGTTCTTGTAGTAGTAGGTGTTTTCATCTGCACATATGTATTCAATCAGCCGTCAAGATCAGGCGATTCAAGAGAGCTTATCTCTGGAACATGGACAGATAAGGACGCAAACATCACTTTTGAGTTCTCTGACGAGGGCGATTTTACTATCACTCACACTGATAAAAGCTCAGTTATCGCAAAGGGCTGGTTTAAAATTCAGGAGGACGGGGGAAGCGGAAAGATACAGCTTCTTGTAAATCCGTCTGACAGAGATACAACTGTTGATATCGGTCTGAGAATGAAGTTCTTCTCGACTATTTCCTACAAAAACCTTTCTGTACCGTCTGAGGACGAGAGCGACAAGGTCGCTACCTGCAAGTTCATTTTCCAGAACTCTGACGGAGTTTACTCTTGCGAGAGAAAAGACTCTGACGGCTCGTTCTATGATGGCAAATAACGAATTTTCAAGGGCTACGGCTGAACGATATGTTTAGCCGCAGCTTTTGTGCAGTAAAGACTTGATTAAGATAAAAAAGGAGTAAAAATGGAGCTACTGATCAAAAATATCCGTGCCTGCGATCCGCAGACAGGGCTTGACGGTATAACGGACATAGGCATTGACGGAGGAAAGATAGTCAGCCTTGGAAAAACTGACGAGCATGCTCAGAGAGTTATCGACGCAAAGGGCAAGCTTTGTGCATTGCCCGGGCTTTTCGATATGCACGTTCACTTTCGTGACCCAGGTCTTACCTACAAGGAGGACATCATCACAGGTGCGAACGCCGCAAAGGCAGGCGGTTTCACGGGCGTCGCTTGTATGCCGAACACAAAGCCGCCTATCGACTCCCCTGAGGGCGTGAAATACGTTTTTGAAAAGGCAAAGAAAACAGGTATCGACGTTTTCCCTATTGCCTGCGTTACAAAGGGCATGAAAGGTCAGGAGCTTTGCGACTATGACGCACTCAAAGCCGCAGGCGTTACTGCCATTTCTGATGACGGCAGACCTGTTGAGAACGCTGAGCTTATGCGTCAGGCTATCGAAAAGACTAACGAGAACGGTCTTATCGTGACTTCTCACTGCGAGGACTTGAAGATAATAAACGGTGGTATCATCAACAAGGGCGAGATATCCGAAAAGCTTGGAGTAAAGGGCATGGACAGAGCCTCTGAGGACTATATCACAGCCCGTGAGATATGCCTTGCAATGAGCTGTAATGCGAGAGTTCACATATGCCACGTTTCCACCAAAGGCTCTGTGAACATCATAAGAGCGGCGAAAAAGGACGGCGTTAAGGTCACCTGCGAAACTGCGCCGCACTATTTCACATTCACAGACGAAAAGCTTTTAGCCCGTGACGCAGATTTCAGAATGTCGCCTCCACTTAGAACTGAGGAGGACAGGGCGGCTGTTGAGGAAGCTGTTCTTGACGGCACTATCGACTGCATCATCACCGACCACGCTCCACACTCCGCAGAGGAAAAGGCTGACTTTGAAAAAGCTCCGAACGGTGTTGTTGGACTTGAAACTTCTCTTGCAGCTACGCTTACAAAGCTTTATCACAGCGGCAAATGCGGTCTTGACAAGATAGCAGAGATAATGTCGGTAAATCCGAGAAAGATAATGGGACTTGAGCCTATCAAGATAGCAGTGGGCGAAAGATGCGATCTTTGTATCTTTGACCCTGACTATGAATGGGAAGTTATCCCTGCGGAACTTAATTCAAAGAGCAAAAACAGCGTGTTCAAAGGCACAAGGCTCAAAGGCAAGGTAATGTACACAATATGCAGAGGAAAGCTCGTTTTTGAGCTTTAATATAAAAATATCCGAAAGGAAGATAAAAATGGCATTTGACAGACTTATTGAAAATATCGTAAAGACACAGAACCCGTCAGTAGTGGGGCTTGACCCAAAGCTTGACTATGTTCCTGAATACATCAAGGAAAAGAAGTTCAAGAAATACGGCAAGACGCTCAAGGGTGCGGCTAAGGCTATATGGGAGTTCAACAAGACTATAATCGACGAGATACATGATATCTGCCCTGCTATCAAACCACAGGCTGCATACTATGAAATGTATGGCTACGAGGGTGTAAAGACCCTTTACAAGACTATCCAGTATGCAAAGGAAAAAGGTATGTTCGTCATGACAGACGGCAAGAGAAACGATATCGGCGCAACTATGGAAGCTTACGCAACCGCACATCTTGGTCTCACTGACGTTGGCGGTGAGCTTGTGGAAGCTTTCGGTGCAGACGCTCTCACTGTAAACGGCTATCTCGGCTCAGACGGAATCAACCCGCTTCTTGACCAGTGCAGAAAATATGACAAGGGCATTTTCGTTCTTGTAAAGACTTCAAACAAGTCAAGCGGTGAGCTTCAGGATCTTATGATAGGCAACAAGACAGTTTATGCCACAATGGGCTCAATGTGCGAACTGTGGGGCAAGGATGTTATGGGCAAGTATGGCTATAGCGGTGTTGGCGCAGTTGTGGGTGCGACTTATCCTGAGCAGCTTGCTGAGATGAGAAAGGCTCTGCCGCACACATTCTTCCTTGTACCGGGCTACGGTGCACAGGGCGGCGGTGCTGAGGGCGTATCAAAGGCATTTGACGATCACGGACTTGGTGCTATAGTGAACTCTTCCCGTGGCGTAATGTGTGCTTACAAGAAAGAGGATAACTGTGACGAGCATGATTTTGCAAAGGCTGCAAGACGTGAAGTTATCAGAATGAAAGAGGATATAATCTCATATCTGCCAAAGATCACACTTGAATAAACACTAAAGGAGTGACTGAGTATGACAGCAAAGGGCGTTATATTGTTTACAGCGACGGTGGGAGCTTTGCTTTTATGCTCCTGCGCAAAGAACGAAGATACAAGCTCTTTGACAGAAAGTCAGCAGGAGCAAAGCGATTTTCCAAGATGTATCGTAGGCGAGTGGAAATGCCGTGAAACGCCCCTTGACAACAGCGAGCTTTATTCGGGCTATCTCAGCCTTATTATCCGTTCAGACGGCAACTATCTCATGTATGACGCAGAAGCAGGCAATCCCTGCTTAAAAGGCACTATCGAAATGGACAGCGACGATCTTGATCTTATCTTTGTTGATGACAGCGGAGTGGATTTTGCACCGCCTGCCGGTTGGGAGAATATGTCCAAAAGGCAGGAGATAGGCTATTTTGCTGACTCTTACACGCTAAAGCTTACTTATACTGATAATGATAACTCGGTCACTCTCGTTTTTGATGCGGTGAACGCTCCAAATGAGGTAAAGAACTAAGTACAGGGAGGATTTTTAATGTACAAGCAGGGTAAATACCCAATAGTTTCAAAAAAGACCCTTGCAAAAGGAATTTTTGACATTGAGATATACTGTCCGCACATTGCAAAGGCGGCAAAGGCAGGACAGTTTGCACAGGTGCAGGCAGAGGGCTTTTTTCTCCGCAGACCTATCTCTATTTGCGATATCAACAAGGACAAGGGTACTATCCGCCTTGTTTTTGAGGTAAGAGGTCACGGCACTGACAAGATAAGCGAGCTTAACAAGGGCGACCTTGTTGACATTATCGCACCGCTGGGTAACGGCTTCAAGGTGCTTGAAAAGGGCAAAAAAGCTGTCTGTATCGGCGGCGGCATAGGCACGCCTCCAATGGTGGGCATTGCAAAGGAATACGGCGAGAACGCCACTGTTATAAGCGGTTTCAGAAACGCTGCGGCGGTCATTTTGCAGGAGGACTTCAAGGCTATGGGCTGTGACGTCAAGCTTTGCACTGACGACGGCTCTGCAGGAAGAAAGGGCTTTGTTACTGACGCACTTCTTGACGTGCTTAAAAGCGAAAAGCCTGATATCGTTTATGCCTGCGGTCCAATGATAATGCTGAAAAATATCACAAAGATATGTGAGAAAAACGGCATTTACTGTCAGGTATCTCTTGAACAGAGAATGGCTTGCGGCGTGGGTGCGTGTCTTGTATGCGTATGCCGCACTGTCAAGGACGGTCAGGAGTTCAATTCTCACGTTTGCAAGGACGGTCCTGTATTCGACAGCGAGGAGGTAGTGTTTGATGAATAGGATAAATGTGAATTTCTGCGGAGTTGAGTTCAAAAACCCTGTTATCCCTGCAAGCGGAACATTTGGCTACGGCAGAGAGTACGAGCAGTTCTATCCCCTTTCAAAGCTGGGCGGAATATCCGTAAAAGGCACTACGCTTCACCGCCGTGAGGGCAACCCAGGTCCTAGAGTTGCGGAAACTCCAAGCGGTATGCTCAATTCTGTTGGACTTCAAAACGGCGGCGTTGACAAGTTCATAAACTACGAGCTTCCAAACCTTGTAACAAAGGACACAAGGATAATAGCCAACATAGCAGGTTCTACTATCGAAGAATGTGCAGAGCTTGCAGAAAAGCTCAACGGCACGGCTGTTGACATGATAGAGCTTAACATATCCTGCCCGAACGTAAAACAGGGCGGAGCGGCTTTCGGCACTGACTGCAACGTTGCAGGTGCGGTCACAAAGGCTGTAAAGGACGTTACGGAAAAGCCTCTTATGGTAAAGCTTTCACCGAACGTTACAAGCATTGTGGACATTGCAAAGTCTGTTGAAGCAAACGGCGCGGACGCTGTTTCCCTTATAAACACGCTTCTCGGTATGCGTATCGACATAAAGACACGCCGTCCTATACTGAAAAACAACGTGGGCGGACTTTCTGGTCCTGCGGTGTTCCCTGTTGCCGTAAGAATGGTATGGCAGGTGGCAAACGCTGTTAAAATACCTGTTATGGGCATGGGCGGTATCGCCACATGGGAAGACGCCATTGAAATGATGATGGCAGGCGCAGGAGCTGTTCAGGTAGGTGCGGCAATATTTGCTGACCCTTATGCACCTGTGAAGATAGCCGAGGGTATGCAGAAATTCTGCGAAGACAACGGTATAAACAACATCTCTGAGATAGTCGGCACTGTTAAGCCTTGGTAACAACATAGTAAAATATCCGTCTTTTTACAGGGCGGATATTTTTATGGTATTTTTTCTTATGAATTTCTTAAATTCATTGAAAACAGCTTGCAAAAGTGCTATAATTTAAGTCGTCAGGAAAGGTTGACAGAGAAAGGGGAAAGATATGTTTCTTAGAGTACTTTGCGTGATAACATCTGCACTTACAGTTCTTACCACGCTTTCAATGACATCATGCGGAGCAGACAACGCCATTTCGTCTGAGGCTTCTGAAAGTGCTGTTACATCTACGGCAGACAGCGGTAAAACTGCAAAGGATATCCTTTCGGCAATAGAGGGCGACCACATGGACGCTTCGACTTTTTACGGTGAGGACAGCTTCACAAAGAATACCGAAAAGCTTTATGGTATAGAGGCCGACAAGCTCAGCGACGGAGGAATACTTTACTCCTCTGACGGCAATTATGCTGACGAGATATCAATGCTCAAAATGGCTGACGGAAGCAGTGCAAAAAGCCAGCTTGCAGACAGGCTGAGCTATAGACTTAATCAATATGAAAACTACAAGCCTGAAGAAACAAAGAAAATACAGGCGGCAAAGATATTTCAGGCTGGAGATTACTGGGTGCTTGTTATCTCTGACAATGCTGACGAGATATCTGACGAGATAACAGACATGATAAATTAAAAAACGGAGGAAAGAAAATGACAACAGCGAAAAAAATACTTACCCTCGTACTTTGTCTGACCTGCCTTACAGCGGGTATGACAGGCTGTGCAAAAAATAAAAGCAGTTCTGATACTAAAATTGCTAAAAGCACATCATCACAATCAGAAAGCAGCGACAGCGAGAAGATAAAAGAGCTTAACGACAAGCTTGAAAAGCTGGAAAACACGCTTTCTAACATTCTGGGGGAGGATATATTTGATCCCGCAGACGGTGACGGCAACGTAAATGGTGAGATACACCCTATCTATGATGATACGGCAGTGGTTGAAGCTTACAAGTCGGGTGATGATTCAAAGCTCACTGACGACAAGGACAAATACATACTCAAAGAGCTAAAAAAGGCTGTGGGCGAGATAATCAAAGACGGCATGAGCGAATATGACAAGGAAAAGGCTGTTTATGATTATGTGTTCTCTCAGACGCACTTTAATGACGATTCTCTTGTGGCGATATCTGATGAAAGTGAAGATGACGAGTCATACAATCCTTACGGATTTTTCCACGACCACTCTACTATCTGTGTAGGAAACGCAACAACAATAAAGCTGTTTTTTGATGTTCTAGGTATCGACAGCAAGATAATACACTCAACAGAAAACGGCGAACACGCTTGGAACGTTGTGAAGATAGATGGCAAATGGTATCACCTTGATGTGACATTTGACGGCGGCAACGAAGCTCCTGACTACGCATATTTCAACGTACCTGACACTGCAAAGGACGACGGCTCTTATCCTTGGAACAAAGAGGACTTCCCTGAATGCAATTCAACTGACGATTGCTACATATGCAAGAATGCCAAGAAGCTTGACAGCGTTTATGATTTACCTGAGCGCATAAAGGAAGCAATGTCAGATAAAGGAAAGACTGTATATATGTCACTGGACGTGCCGAAGGGAGCAGGCAGCACTGCTGTTGCGGAGCAGGTCACAAACATAATATCAAACTTTTACATTGACAATTACAACGTCTCTTCCACACCTGTTATTGACGCAGGGGACAAGGTTTGCTTCGGAATTTCTTTAAATTCGGCAGATGATGACGATTCGGATAATTCTTATGACACAGACAATGCACTTGGCATTGATTACGACAAGCTTTCAAAGGCATTCTCAGATGCTCTCGGAATAGATTATGAGTATGAGCCTGATTATTCTGATAATAACATAATGGGTTAAAGCCTATAAGGGAATTCTTTAATAAAAGCCGCAGGGCATACAGCGTAAAAACTGTATGCCCTACGGCTTTTTATATCGGATTTGATCGAAGAAAGCTTGTTCATTGGGTCACACGTCAGCTTGCCTGACTGTCTGCCCTTTTCCGATTTTGTATGTTTGAGAAATTAGTTCTCGAAAAGTGCTGTTGAAAGATATCTCTCGCCTGTATCAGGGAGAAGTGCAACGATAGTCTTGCCCTTATTCTCAGGTCTCTTTGAAAGTATCTCGGCTGCTTTAAGTGCTGCGCCTGATGAAATACCAACAAGGATACCCTCTGTTTTAGCGAACTTGTTGCCTGTCTTGAAAGCGTCCTCATTCTCGATAGGGAGGATCTCGTCATAAACCTTTGTATCGAGGACATCAGGAACGAAGCCTGCGCCGATACCCTGAATTTTGTGTGGACCTGATTTGCCCTGTGAAAGAACAGGTGAAGTTGCAGGCTCTACTGCTACTATCTTAACGTCAGGGTTCTTGGACTTGAGATACTGACCAACACCTGTTACTGTTCCTCCTGTGCCAACGCCTGCGATAAAGATATCTACCTTACCGTCTGTATCTTCCCAGATCTCAGGACCTGTTGTTGCAAAGTGAGCGGCTGGGTTTGCTGGGTTTACGAACTGACCAAGGATAACTGAGTTCTCGATCTCGCCCTTAAGTTCGTCAGCCTTCTTGATAGCACCTGTCATGCCCTTTGCGCCTTCTGTGAGAACTATCTGTGCGCCATATGCCTTAAGAAGATTTCTTCTTTCTATACTCATTGTTTCAGGCATTGTAAGAATTACCTTGTAGCCCTTTGATACGCCCACAGCCGCAAGACCGATACCTGTGTTTCCTGATGTAGGCTCTATAATAGTTGCTCCTTTCTTGAGAACACCCTTCTTCTCAGCTTCCTCGATCATTGCAAGTGCAACTCTGTCCTTAACGCTTCCTGCCGGGTTGAAATATTCAAGCTTTGCAAGGATAGTTGCGTCAGCCTCTACTGCCTTTTCAAAATTAACTGCTTCAATTATTGGAGTTTTTCCGATAAGCTCCGAAACGCCCTTATAGATCTTTGACATTTTAATCTACCTCCGATATGAAAATTATTTTATGCGGTTTTCTGTACCGCTTATGTTTGCTATGGTTATACTATATCACTTTATTCCTACTATGTCAATAGGATTAATATGCTTTCTGCGTTTTATACAACAAAGCCAGCTTATTGCAAGCTTCAATTTGTGCATTATGACCTATAATCATACTCAGTAATGCAATATGGCTTATTATTTTCATCACAAAGCTCCACAAATTTTCTGCCCTCATCGGTATAAACAAGAGCCTTTATGGCTTTACCACGCTTCAAGGGATTTTTATATTCCACACGGATACGCTTCACAGCAGACTCGTTTTCCACAAACTCGTCTGTTATGTCAAGATATCTCGCATTATTGACGTGCTCGTTCATGTCGATATAGCATTTCAACACCGGGATATCCTCATACACCTGTGGCTCAGTATCAGGTAGGGCTATCTTTCTTGGAAGATACTCCATATCAAGCTTTGGATAGAGCTTCACCCTATCAACAAGCTCCTGTGGAACTTTTATAGGCCGCTGAGAGGTCTTGTCCATGAAAGCGCCAGAAGCTATAGACTTCACGCAGATATCACCGTTTTCGTCATATATAACTGTGTTTCTGTAGCCATACATTCTTTTAAGCTCATAGGTCCATGTTTTGACGGTGAGCTTTTCGTTCTGCTCAGGTCTGCGAACGATATCGAGCTGTCTTGACACAAGAAACATCACGCAGTTTTCTTTTTCAAAAAAAGGCGACATAACAGGGTGAGTGTCAAGGTGGATAACAGAGCAATCCTGCAAAAGGTCAACAAGGCAGCTATTTCTTATTATGCCATGCGAACCTATCTGGCTGCAATTTACAGTGCGTTTCATTTCATACATATTGCTTTCCTCCATTCTGCTATATGATAATTATACAACTTATTGTCGCTTTTTTCAACAGCACATAGGTACAAATGTTAACAGAGGTAAAGAAATGTTAAAAAAAGCTTGTTGAAATTAGTCCGCTTGGGGACTTATAATGATATTACAGCAATTTTACAGGAGGCAAAATATGTTTTTATGGTTAATGATAGCTATTCTTGTGGCGGTCTGCTCTGTGGCTGGCTTTATTTATCTCACAAGAAGAATATCAGCTTTTGGCTTTATAAAAAAGCTTTCAAAGGATAAAAAGGTACTTAAATACGCCATAAGTGCAGGTCTTATAGTGCTCACAGGCGGCATAATATGGCTTATATGGGACTGGATAAATACGATAATCTGTTTGCTGCATCTTGTTATATTCTGGCTTTTGTGCGACTTGTTTGTGTTCATTGGAAAGAAGATATCAAAGAAACAGGCAAGCAAATGCCTTGCAGGCTTTATCGCCGTGCCGCTGACGGTGGTTTATCTTGCGGTGGGCTGGTATCTTTGCAATAATGTATGGGAAACTGACTACACACTGAAAACTGATAAGAAGTCAGGTGACATAAGGATAGTTCAATTTGCAGACTCTCACGTTGGCACAACGTTCCATGGGGACGGCTTTGCAAAGTACATGGAAGAGATACAGAAGCTTGACCCCGATGTGGTGCTTATAACAGGCGACTTTGTTGATGATGACACATCAAAAGAGGACATGATACAGTGCTGTGATGCTCTTGGCAAGCTGAAAACAAAATACGGCGTTTATTTCTCATTTGGCAACCATGACAAGGGATACTATGACCCTTCGTATCGTGGCTACAGCGGTGACGATCTTATTGCGGAGCTTGAAAAGAACAATGTCAACGTATTACAGGACGACACCGTGCTTATCGACGATCGTTTCTACATAATAGGCAGACAGGACAGGTCTGAGGAAATGGAAAAGGGCGGTCACAGAGCATCTATGGAAGAGCTCACAAAGGATCTTGACAGCTCGAAGTTCACAGTTGTAATGGATCACCAGCCTTGTGATTATGACGCTCAGGCGGCGTCAAAGGTAGACCTTGTTTTGTCAGGTCACACACACGGCGGTCAGCTCATACCAATAAACTTCCTTGGCACTCTCATCGGCGGCAATGACCGCACATACGGCTATGAAAAGCGTGAGGACACCAACTTTATCGTGACATCAGGCATTTCAGACTGGGCGATAAAATTCAAAACAGGTTGCAAGTCTGAGTATGTTGTTATTGATGTTTCGGAGAATTAAATAGCAGGGCAAAGCAAAAGGGTCAGCGAAAATGCTGACCCTTCAGTCTGTATCAGGGCTTTTAATGCTTTCCTATCGTGATTTTTTCCAAAATGTTCATCTGCCTTTCGGGCGTTCGCTGTGTCGAAAAACGCTGTGTATAAAAGTTTAGCACAATGTTTACCTGTAGTCAAGCACCGAACTATTGACAAATCGCACTTGTGGATATATAATTTACCAAGAAACTACACTTTGAAAAGGAGGTGTGGCAGTGACAAAGGTCATATATCCTGTTATCGGCAGGCAGACTTCCCTGCCCTTTTATCTCACCGGAATAGGCATTTCCGACCCTGAATTTCACGTCACAAGGGACAAAGGGCTTGTTTCACATCAGCTTCTTTTTACCTCAGGGGGCGAGGGCAGGCTAATTGTCGGGGGAGAAGAATTTGTGCAGACAAAAGGTTCGGCATTTTATCTGCCCCCTAGCGTTCCGCATGAATATTATCCTGCAAATGGGAATTGGATAACAAACTGGATAGTTTTCCGTGGTGAATTTGCGGGGCAAATGCTTGCAAACCTTGGCTTTGACAGCTTTAGATTCTCCCCTGAGATAAACACCCAAAAACCCGCTCAGCTTTTTGAGCGAATTTTTGTTGCCGCTGCCGACCCTGTGAATTGTGGCGAAAAAACTTCCGCACTTGTGTATGAATATATCCTCGCCATGAGGACTGCAATGCTTTTCCCCGACAGCCGAAACAACGTGGGAAGCATTACAAGGCAGGCGCTTTTGTATATTGACAGCCGATACATGGAGGATATCACCGCAGAAACACTTGCAGGACTTTCGGGAGTGTCAGTACAACATTTCTGCCGTGTTTTTAAAGCAGAAACTTCAATGCGTCCCCTTGAATATATTGCAAAACGACGTATCTCTCAGGCAAAATCTCTGCTTCTTAACACCGACTCTGACATAGGCGACATAGGCAAGCAGGTGGGCTATGAGGACAGAAACTATTTCAGCATCGTTTTTAAAAAGCTGGAGGGCGTTTCGCCAAGAGAATACCGTCGTTCAAGAGGAACAGGTTTGTAATAATATTTTAAGCTTTATTAGAATTTTCTTAGCATATTTCAAAGCAAAATGTTCGTATCTTAATAATATGCAAAATATTTCAGATTGACCATACACTCCTTTAAGCTTATAATTGTCATAAGAAAACAAGAAGCCATGCTTTATGCAAGGAGGATAACTTATGACGATACTAAAAAGGAGCGCGTCAATGGTGTCAGCATTGGTCATGATGATATCTAGCGCAGGCGCTTACAATTGCAGTGCGGAGGGAACAACGGTGAACGATAGCAATACAAATAATACAAGAGAGATAGTTATTGACGGAACTACGGCTCAGCTCAAAGAAAATATGCGCTACAGAGGGGCAGGCATGGTGAGTGCAAACAACTCATCAAGGCTTCTGTTGGACTACAAGGCTGAACACCCAGATGTATATGAGCAGATAATGGAGTATATGTTTGGCAATGAGGGTATCGGCATTACTCACCTTAAGTTGGAAATGGGTGCGGATATAAACTCATCATCAGGCACAGAACCGTCTGTAATGAGAACAGAGGACGAAAAGGCTGACGTAACAAGAGGTGCGGCATACCAGCTTGCCGCTGATGCAAAGAAGATAAATCCTGACCTCACCTTGGATATGCTTTGGTGGAGTGAACCAAAGTGGGTATCTGACGCTTCCGATGTTTATGCTGCAAGATACAAATGGTATAAAAACACCCTTTACGCCGCTTATGAAACATATGGACTTGAATTTGACTATGTAAGTGCTGTGCAGAATGAGCGTGGAGCTGACCCTGAATGGGTGAAATATCTTTCCTCACATCTCAAAAGTGAAAAAGGCACCCCTTATGACTACTCAAAGATAAAGATAGTCGGTGGAGAAGAGGTCTGCACATGGGGCTTTGCTGACAGAATGTATGAGGACAGCGAACTTATGAACGTTGTTGATGTGGTGGGAAGCCATTACACAAGCGAGTCCACCGAGAACGCACAGAAGCTTGCATATGAAGAAAACAAAGAGCTTTGGTTCAGCGAAGCAAGCTCACCAATGGCATATGCGCAGGGTACATACAGATATGACGGCTCAGGTCTGGCAGGCATAAACGGCACCCTTGATATTGCAAACAGAATAATCGGAATGTATCCAAACGGCAAAATGACACTTTATGAGTATCAGCCTGTTGTATCGGCATACTATGACGGCGCTTGCTACTGTCAGAAACAGCTTATCTCAGCCTGCGACCCTTGGAGCGGTTATTATATGCTTGACAGCGGATTTTATATGTCTCTGCATTTTTCACAGTTCATTGAAAAAGGCTGGGCGTTCGTTGACAGCGGATGCTACAGCGACGGCAAAAAAGGCGGTGACGGCCACGCTATCGTCGACGCAGTTTACAGCTATATGACCGCCACAGACACAGAAACAGGCGATTACAGCACTGTTATCACAAACACTACAAGCGAGCCTATACAGTATGACCTCAAGGTATCAGGACTTGACAAGGCGTCAAGCAACGTGAGCATATGGGAAACAAGAGGTCCTGACAGCATTGACGGCAGCTATGACGAGAATTATTTCAAGAAAACTGAGGATATAACCCCTACAGAGAACGGCGGAGCTTATACATACTCTGTGACAGTGAAGCCAAATTCTATTGTGACAATTTCTACTGTTACACCTGAGCGCACAGAATACAAAAACGCTGACGAGAGCGAACGCACTGTTTTGAAGCTTCCATATTCGGACGATTTTGAGTATACAGGCTATCCTGAGAATTATCTTTCATCAAGGGGCAATGCGCCAAGATACACAACAGATCAGGGCGGTGCTTTCGAGGTGGAAAAGACCGACAAGGGCAATATGCTTGTTCAGCAGATAACGGCTGACATGAAAGCAAACGAGTGGGGATACACCCCAGAACCTGTGACTACATTCGGTGACGACAGGTGGTATAACTACTCTGTGAACGTTGACGCTGCTTTTGCGACTTCGCAGGACGCAGGATCAAACTATGTGGGCGTTGGTCTGAGATACACGCTTGGCTGCAATTCATACAGTGGCTATTGGATAAAGCTTTATGAGAACGGAAGCTGGGAGCTTAAAGCAAATGACGGCACTCTTAGCAGTGGAAGCATAGACGGCTTTGACGGCACAGCTTCTCACAAGCTTAAAGTCGAGGCTTTAAACAACGTTATCCGTGGATATATTGACGGAAATATGGTGACTGAATACACTGTCAACGAGGGGGAATCTCTTATCGGCGCAGGCAGAGCGTCACTTTTCAGCTCATACAACAAAAACAGCTTTGACAACTTCTCTGCTGAACCTGTGGAGGGCAGTGACACATATGTAACTCGCTTTGACGAAACAGACTCTTGCTTCACTTTTGAGGGCAACTGGGAACACAACCTTATGAGCAGCTTCAAAAACTACAAACGAACCATATCAGATGGCACAGAGGGCGACTCTTTCACAGTAAGCTTTGAGGGAACAGGCTTTGCGCTTTCAGGTGAAACAAGAGAAAACGCTATACTTGGGGTATCAATAGACGGAGGTGATGAACAGCTCGTGACAGTTTCAAGGACAGGTCAGCGTGAGATATCATGCCATTTTGAAGGCTTGTCTGAGGGCGCTCACACCGCAAAGGTAACCATAAAATCAGGCAAATATACAATTGACGCTATGCAGGTAACAGGTGGAAAGATACCATTCGAGAAGAAAAAGCCTGTGAAGTCTGAAAGCACTAAGTCAAGCAAAAGCAAGCTTCCTATAGCTGTTGGGGCAGGCGTTTGCGCTGCTGCGGCAGTTGGTGCAGTGATATACGGCATAGCGAGAAAGAAGCGTAAGGAAAATAATGACTAAAATAAGCAGAACAACAGACATGACACAAGGCAGTGAAATGCGACACATAATAATGTTTTCACTGCCCTTGCTTGCAGGAAATCTTTTGCAGCAGACATACAATATAGTGGACACTATGGTGGTGGGGCGTTATCTGGGCGATGACGCCCTTGCCGCTGTTGGTGCTACAGGCTCTATCACTTATCTTTTTTACACCCTTTGCATAGGGCTGTCGGTGGGTGCAGGAATAATTGTCGCACAGTATTTCGGTGCAGGCAAGAAAAAGGCCCTGCGGTCGGCAGTGTTCAATTCGGCACTTGTCACAGCTATATTCGGCATTGTAATAAGCCTTTTATCCGTGCCTGCCGCAAAACCTATACTGGAGCTTTTGAAAGTTCCTGACAAGCTCATTGGAGATTCTGCGGCGTATATGCAGATAGCCTGCGGCGGAACGATAGCGGTGGCAGCATACAACTGGATAAACGCCATAATGAGGGCTTTGGGCGACTCAAAAACACCGCTGATATTCTTAGGTGCAGCAAGTTTGCTGAATGCCCTCCTTGACCTGCTTTTTGTGGTGGTATTCAAATTCGGCATAGCAGGTGCGGCATGGGCGACAGTGCTTACGCAGGCACTTTCTGCCATTTCTTGTATTGTGTACTGCTTTGCAGTGAGCGGAGAGATAAAGCTCACCGCCGACGATCTGCACACCGACAAGGACATGATGAGCCGCTGTGTGAAAACAGGCGTGCCTATCGCCATACAAAACGGACTTATCTCGGTATCAATGGTGGCTCTACAGCGTGTGACAAACGGCTTTGGCGAAACGGTCATGGCGGCATACACAGTTTCAATGCGTATCGAGCAGTTCGTTCAACAGCCGTTTTCTTCACTTAATGCGGCGGTTTCAACATTCACAGGACAGAATATCGGCGCAGGACAAGAAAAACGTGCGCAGAAAGGTCTTGCTTGTGCAATAAAGATATCGGTGATATTCTCGGCAGTGGTGCTTGTGCTGTTCACACTGTTCGGTGGAGCGATAACATCTTGGTTTGTCAAGGGCAAGACTGTTATAAGCATATCGGCAAAAGCGCTTATCATAACCTCACTTTTCTACTGGTCGCTGGGTATTATCCACACCACAAGGGGCTTTTTGAACGGCGCAGGCGATACAAACTATGCCCTTGTAAACGGCATGGCGGAGGTAATATGCAGGATAGGTCTTTCACTTATCCTCACAAGGATAGCTTTCATAGGCTATTGGGGCATATGGTACACCACCGCTGCAACGTGGTTTGTGACCGCCATGGTGAGCCTTATAAGATACAAGGGTGGAAAATGGAGGCTTCATTCAATTGTAAAATAGATTTTCATAACTGCTGTACCGATTGGGTGCGGCAGTTTTTTTAAGTTGAAACAGTTTCACATTATATATGAAATATTCATATGAAACCATATTGAAATTTCATAGTGCTGTGGTATAATATAATAAAAGGAGTGACGAGGAATGAACATTACCGAATTTGCAAAAGCCGCAGGAGTATCAAAATCTGCTGTGAGCAGATATTTCAACGACGGCTATGTGAGCGAAGAAAAGCGCAGGCTTATTGAAGCCGCCATAGAAGCCACAGGCTATGCCCCAAGCGTTCAGGCGCAGAACGTGAGAACAAGGGTGACAAAGCTTGTGGGAGTTATTATACCGAAGCTTTCAAGCGAGAGCTGTGCAAGAGAGGTGGAGGGAATAAGTCAGGTACTCAGTGAGCAGGGCTATCAGCTTTTGCTTGTGAACTCTGCCAACGACCCAAAGAAAGAAGTTGAATATCTGGAGCTTTTCCGAAGCAATCGTGTTGACGGAGTTATCTTTTTGGCTTCTGTTTTCACTCCGCTCCATGACGCTGTGCTGAAAAAAATGCGTGTGCCGGTGGTAATTGTGGGACAGGAATACAAGGGTGCAAACTGCGTTTGTCATGACGATTACAAAGCCGCCTATACCGCAGAGAAGCTTATGCTTGACAAAGGCTGCAAAAAGCCCGCTTTTATCGGTGTTACCGAGCAGGACAAGGCGGCAGGTCAGGCAAGAAAAGACGGGTTTCTCCACGCCCTTTCTGATAACGGCATCAACATTGAAAAGTCTGATATGCAGACGGCTGAATTTAAAATGGACTCAGGCTACAAAAGGGCTTTGACATTACTGAGAAGCGGCAGAAGGTACGACCACATTTTCTGTGCCACCGACAATCTTGCCGCAGGCGCGCTCCTTGCCTGCCGTGAGCAGGGATTGAAAGTACCAGAGGATATAATGATAGCAGGTATTGGCGACTCTCAGCTTTGTAATGTCACGTCCACTCCCCTGACCTCTGTGCATTTTCATTATCGCACCGCAGGCATAGAAGCAGCACAAATGCTGCTCAATTCACTTAAGCGAGAAAGCTCTATACCAAGGACGCTGACGCTCGGTTTTGAGCTGGAAGAACGTGAGTCTACAGAGAAAAAATGTGAAACTGTGTGAAACCTTGTAACACCGCCTTGTAAGTTTATATTATTTGTCAATAGACAAATGCACTGTCATGGGTTATAATATAGTTAATGAAATCGGTATCACATAAATAATGAAACTGATAAAATAACATAGTTCGGGCAAAATAATAAAAAAGCAAGCAAAGGACGGGATATTATGGATCACAGAAGTTCAGCTCGTGAGATACTTTCTGCTATAGGCGGAAAGAAAAATCTGGTCAGTGCCGCACACTGTGCCACAAGATTAAGACTTATAATCGCAGACAACTCAAAGATACAAAAGGATACCCTGGAGAACATTGATGTTGTAAAGGGCGTTTTTGAAGCTTCAGGACAGCTTCAGATCATCATAGGCACCGGAACGGTAAACAAGGTCTATGACGAATTTATTGCAGAGGCAGGCGTGGAAGCCTCTTCAAAGGACGAAGTCAAGGCTCAGGTGGCTCAGAAGCAGAACTGGTTCAAAAGACTTATCAAAACTCTCGGCGACGTATTCGTACCTATAATCCCTGCTATCGTTGCAGGCGGTCTTATCATGGGAATAATGGAAGCCTTGAATTTCATGGCTTCAAACGGCTTTATCTCCCTTGACACAAATGGATATGTTTTCACAATATTCAAACTGCTTTCAAATGCAGCGTTCACATTCCTGCCGATACTTATTGGCTATTCTGCAACTAAGGTGTTCGGTGGCAACCCTTATCTTGGTGCGGTAATAGGAATGTTCCTTATCCACCCTGACCTGCAAAACGCCTGGACAGTTTCCACAAACGGATATGAGCAGACGTTCTCAATATTCGGTCTGTTCAACGTTCACATGGTAGGTTATCAGGGTCATGTAATACCTATCATAATCGCTTCATTCATTCTTGCGAACATCGAGAAAAAGCTTCACAAGAAAGTGCCTGACATTGTCGACCTTTTCGTTACACCTCTTGTAAGCCTTACAGTAACAGCTTTCCTCGTTTACACCTTTATCGGTCCTGTATTCGTTGCCCTTGAAAATGGCATTATCACAGGCGTTCAGAAGCTTATCACTATCCCATTCGGCATTGGCTCGTTCATAATGGGCGGTTTCTATTCAACAACAGTTGTTGGCGGTATACATCATATGTACACTGTTATCGACATTGGTCAGCTTGCTAAATATGGTGCGACCTATTGGCTGCCTCTGGCATCTGCCGCAAATATGGCCCAGGGAGCTGCCTGCCTTGCAGTGGCAGTAAGAAGCAAGAACAATAAGATAAGATCAATGGCTTATCCTTCTGCACTGTCTTGTATGCTTGGCATCACAGAGCCTGCAATATTCGGTGTAAACCTTAGATTTGTAAAGCCTTTCATATTCGGTTCTATCGGCGGCGCTTGCGGAGCAATGGTCGCTTCTATCCTCCACCTTGGCGCAACTGCAACAGGTGTAACAGGAATATTTGCAATACTTCTTACACTCAACCACCCAGTGAAGTATATAATATCAATGGCTGTAGCAATGGGCGTTGCATTCACTCTTACTTGGCTTTTCGGCACGAACAACGAGCAGATAAGAAATGAGAACAAGACTTCCGAAAACAAGACAGAAAAGGCTGAACAGCCTGCACAGGCTATGGAAACAAAGACTGAAAATGCAGACGTAGCAGATGACGGCATTATCACAGCTCCGCTTAGCGGCAAGGCTGTAAAGCTTGAAAACGTTCCTGACCAGACCTTTGCACAGGGCATACTTGGTCTTGGTGCGGCAATAGAACCTACCGAGGGCAAGGTCGTTGCACCTGGCGACGGCAAGGTCGAAACGCTTTTTGACACTTTCCATGCAGTTGGTTTGACACTTGACAACGGCAAGGAGCTTCTTATCCACGTTGGAATAAACACTGTTGAGCTTAAAGGCGAGGGCTTCAAGGCTTACGTTTCTGAGGGCGACAGAGTAACAAAGGGACAGACGCTTATCACTTTCGATATGGACTTTATAAAGAGCAAGGGCTATCAGACTATCACACCTGTTCTTGTGGGCAATTCAGACGAATTTGCCTCCGTTGAGGAGCTTGCAGAAGAAGGCACAGAAGTGACTATAGGAGATAAGCTAATAAAGGTAAACGCATAAAGTACAGATAAACCGTCAATAATTATAGTCAACGCATCAAAAGGAGAGGATATAAATGGATAACAAAGAAAAACTGGAAAACAGGAAAAGAATAAAGAACGCAAAATGGCGTCAGAGATTTCATATAGAACCGCCTGACGGCTGGCTTAATGACCCGAACGGTCTGAGCTTTTACAAGGGCGAATATCATGTTTATTTTCAGTACAGCCCAATTGCCGCTGACGGTCACACGCCAAGAGGCTGGGGACATTATCACGGCAGCGACCTTATGCACATGACTTATGACAGAGCAGTTATGATGCCTGACATTCCTGAGGACAGCCATGGTGTTTACTCAGGAAGTGCCATTGAAAGTGACGGTGTTCTGCATATTTTCTACACAGGTAATGTGAAGATGATAGGCGATTATGATTATGTCAAAGCCGGCAGAGGTGCGAACGTTATCCACGTCACCACCACAGACGGAAGCAAAATGAGTGAAAAGCAGGTACTTCTCAGAAACAGCGACTACCCTGATTTCTGCTCATGCCATGTGAGAGATCCAAAGGTGTGGAAAGAGGGCGACATATGGAAAATGGTGCTGGGTGCAAGAACTCTTGACGACGAGGGCTGTGTGCTTGTATACGAATCTGACGATCTTATAAACTGGAAATACACCGGCAAGGTATACAAAGAGGGCTACGGCTATATGTGGGAATGCCCTGACTATTTCGAGATAGACGGCAAGGGCTTTTTAAGCACCTGCCCGCAGGGTATGCCTCACTATGAAACAAAGTGGCAGAACCTTAACGAATCAGGCTACTTCACTGTTCAGGGCAAGCTTGAGGACAGCGTTCTCGGTGACTTCACCGAGTGGGACATGGGCTTTGACTTCTATGCACCGCAGACATTTCTTGACCCACAGGGCAGGAGGATACTCATAGGCTGGCTTGGCATGGATAACAAGGTCTATGGCAATGCCACAACTGAACTTGGCTGGCAGCACTGCCTTACCATACCGAGAGTTGTAACTGTTGCACCCAACGGCAAGCTCAGACAGCAGCCTATAGCTGAATTTGACGGGCTTAAAAGCAACGCACGCCGTCAGAGCAGCGGTCAAACTGCAGAATATCCTCTGCCATTTGAGCTTGACGGTGAGCCTGCGGACAGCTTCAGCATATCCCTTGACGGCAAGCTTGAACTTAGCTTTGATAAAGAGAAAAAGCTCTTTACAATGGAATTTACTGACGAAAAATACGGCTGTGGCAGAACAACAAGAAATGCAGAGATAGACGGCGTGAGAAACATAAGAGTTATCGCAGATATGTCAAGCATTGAGGTATATATCAATGACGGCGAAACTGTTATGTCAACAAGAATATATCCCGATAATGACAGAGTAAAGCTTAAAGTAAACGGCTTTGAAGCACAAGTTTGGGACATCTGAGAGGAGGAACTGCAATGGGAAACACACTTTTTGCCATAGGCGAAGCACTGATAGATTTTATTCCTGCACAGACAGGCTGTGCCTTTGAAGAAGTAACGGCTTTCAGCCCTAAAAGCGGCGGAGCGCCTGCAAACGTCTGCGGAGCGTTCACTATCCTTGGTGGAAGCTCGAAATTTATCACTCAGCTTGGTGATGACCCATTCGGAAGAAAGATAGCAGGCGACCTTGCAAGGGCTGGAATCGACACTTCCCTTGTGAGCTTCACCGACAAGGCTAACACCGCTTTGGCTTTTGTGAGCCTTGAAAATGACGGCAACAGGACGTTCTCATTCTACAGAAAGCCATCCGCAGATATGCTTTTTTCAGCGGAGCAGGTAAAAGAAGAATGGTTTGAGGACGCATACGCTCTGCATTTTTGCAGTGTTTCACTTGGAGATTTTCCGATGAAAGACGCACACAGAAAGGCTATCGCCTATGCACGTCAAAAAGGCGCAATGATAAGCTTTGACCCTAATCTGCGTTTTCCTCTCTGGAACGACAAGAAAGCTCTGCATGATACCGTGAATGAGTTTATACCAATGGCTGACATTGTGAAAATATCAGACGAAGAACTTGGATTTATCACAGGTGAAAACGACATCAAAGCCGCTCTGCCAAAGCTTTTCACAGGCAATGTGAAACTTGTGATATACACCTGCGGCTCAGAGGGAGCATATGCTTTCACAAAGAACGCACAGGCATTTGCAGAGAGCGAAAAGGTGAAAGCCGTTGACACAACAGGTGCAGGAGACGGATTTATAGGCTCGTTCCTATATGCACTAAAAACTCTCAGCGTGACCGCCGAAGGTCTTTGTGACCTTGACAATGCACAGCTAGAACGCTGTATAGCGTTTTCAAATAAATTCTGCGGTGAAAGCGTTAAACATCAAGGTGCTATCGACTCCTACAGAAAAATAGAATTTATATAAATTTGCATAATAATTATCCTTTAATAATACATTTCCTTAAAACAAAGCCTTCCCATTTGGGGAGGGTTTTTGTTTTCGGCAAATTTCACAAAACATTTTTGCAGTATATGTAGGGGGACGGCGCCCTCGACGTCCCGCTTTTGCGTTTTTGAAAGGCCTGTTTTTAACACGGTTTAGCATAGTAATATGATACTTTGTGAAAATTTGACAAAAGATAAGATATACTATATAATAGAGATTGTATGACTATTTTTACAGGAGAATTATTATGAACGAAAATAAAAACAGAGCAACCTTTCAATCCCGATTGGGATTTATACTTGTGTCCGCAGGGTGTGCCATTGGTCTTGGCAACGTGTGGAAATTTCCATACATTTGCGGACAAAACGGCGGCGGAGCTTTTCTGTTCCTATACCTTATCTGCCTTGTGCTGTTGGGTCTTCCAATACTCATATGCGAATTTGCCATAGGCAGAGGAAGCAACCGAAGCCTTTCTCAGGCTTTCAACCGACTTGAAAAGCCAGGTAGCCGATATCACTGCACAAAATACACGAGCATTGCAGGAAACTATCTGCTCATGATGTTTTACACCATGGTCACAGGCTGGATGTTATACTACGCTTTCAAATACGCCACTGGCTCGTTGGACGCTTCAAGCACAGCGGCAACGGCTGAGGCTTTTAAGGATATGCAGGCTTCCCCGTGGCTCATGCTCATATTCTCGGCTATCGTTATCATACTTTGTATCGGTGTTTGCGCACTTGGATTGCAAAACGGCATTGAAAAGGTAACGAAAATTATGATGATACTGCTTATGGCGCTCATGGTGGTGCTGGCGGTGAACTCTATCAGGCTGAAAGGCGCTTCTGAGGGGCTTAAATTCTTTCTTGTGCCGAACTTTGATGTCTTTAAAGAAAAGGGCTTCACATCAGTGCTTTTTGCCGCAATGACTCAGGCGTTTTTCACACTAAGCATAGGCATAGGCACAATGGAGATATTCGGAAGCTATTTGAAAAAGGACCGCACTCTTGTAGGCGAGTCTGTGAACGTTATCGTTCTTGACACTGCCGTGGCTGTCGTTGCGGGACTTATCATAATCCCTGCCTGCTTTGCATACGGAATCGAGCCTGACTCAGGTCCGTCACTGCTTTTCATCACTCTGCCTAACGTTTTCCACCATATGGCTTCAAGCCGTTTGTGGGGAATATTCTTCTTCATCTTCATGTCATTTGCGGCGCTTTCCACTGTTATCGCAGTGTTTGAGAACATTATCACAATGTCGGTGGAACTGTGGGATTGGAGCAGAAAAAAATCACTTATTGTAAACCTTGTGATGATACTTGTGCTTACAATGCCTGCTGTGTTTGGATTTAACCTGCTGAAAGATATCCAGCCAATGGGCGCAGGTTCGACTATCATGGACCTTGAAGACTTTTTGGTATCATCGAATCTTCTGCCACTTGGCTCTCTTGTGGGCGTGCTGTTCTGCGTTCGCAAAAACGGCTGGGGCTGGGAGAACTTCATCAAGGAAGCCAACACTGGCAAGGGCAAGCATATCCCTGACGGACTTCGCAGCTACATGGCCTACGTTGTGCCTGCACTTATCTGTTTCATCTATCTTAAAGGATACTATGACACATTTTCAAACAGAAGTCTGCCGGTCCTTATAGGCTGGATGTGCTTTGCGGTGATACTTCTTGCGCTGATATTCTGGGCAACTTTCTCAAAAAGCAAAAAAAATTTGGAAAATCCTATTGACAAATAGAAAATTTGGCTATATAATAAATCTTGCGTGATGTTTCACGAAAAATCGTATAATGATAAACGCTATAAAAACAAACTAAAAGGTGGTGGGTGAAATGAGAAATATTCTTTTCGATCTTCTAAAGACTAACGAGAATATAAATCTTGCAAATAATGTAAGTTCAATGTGCCTTTCAGATGTCATTTTGCCTGCCCTTATTGCCAAAAGCTAATGAGATTTTTATCAGCTTTCTGGATATTATACTGCAGATCTATTGCGACCTCTGATATCAGGTATCAGAGGTCTTTTTTTGACCTGTTATAGGCAGTTACATTATGCGAATTTACAGAATTATATAAGAGGAATATGAAATTTATCCCGAAAAGGAGGGAATACATGAAGTTTTTTGACGTTTTGCCACAGCTTGCAGAAAACGAACTGCTAAAGCGTGGAGTTATGACTGACGAGCTGCTTTACTGCGTAAAAGCTGACCTTGACGGTGAGGGCGGATATGTGGACGTATACATAACTTTCACAAAAGACACCCTTTGCATACTCCGTGGCTATGAAGAATACGGAAAAATGAAGCGTGGGCAGAAGAGAAAAAATCTCGTAAGCTTCACAGTATCAGGCTATGATGAATACCCCATAGACAGCATTGAAGAAATGTTTGTTGACCGCTATGCAAATTCCGCAAGACTTATGATAAAGGACAAATCCGGCAAGGAGTTTCCTATAGCGAGGTTCTCACTTGGCTTTGCTGACAAATTCGAGAAATTCAGCCAGCGTGTGAACTGCACAGCCAAGAACGAGCCTATCGACGACCGCCTGTTGGAAGGAGTAAAGACCCACTGTCCTACCTGCGGTGAGCCTTATCCTGACCCTAACCGCCCTGTCTGTCCGAGATGTGTAGACAGACGCTCGGTGTTCAAACGCCTGCTTTCTATGTTCGGTGAATTTAAGGGTGCGGTATTTCTCATACTGCTCACCATAGTTTTAAGCAACGTTTTTGCGGTGCTTTCGCCGATATTCGGCTCTCAGATGCTCTATGATGATGTGCTTGCGGAAAACGGAAAATACTATGGCAAGATACTCATGATAGTAATGCTCATAGTTGGCATAAACATTGCAGGAATGATAATGCGTATCATTTCAGGCATTATAACCTCAAAGGTCGTGCCTGTTGTTACGCACCGGCTTAGGGTGAAGATATTCTCCTCAATGCAGCGGCTTTCCCTTGACTTTTTCACAAGCAAGCAGACAGGCTCGCTTATGTCGAGAGTCGACAGAGATAGTCAGAACATCTACTGGTTTTTCACGGACATAGTACCATACGGACTTACAAACGTGGTAAAGATAGTGGGCATTGCGGTGATAATGCTCACAATTTCGCCGCTTCTGTCACTTGGTATAATCCTCACTATCTCGGTGATAGAGATAGTTCAGCACCAATTTTACAAAAGCCAGCGCAAGCTTTACCGCAAATATGACGTTGCAATGCGTTCTGCAAACTCGGTTCTGTCTGACGTTATGAACGGTCAGCGTGTGGTAAAGGCTTTCGCCCGTGAGGACAGAGAGATAGAACGCTATAGGGTAAAAAACACTGACGCATTTTTGATAAACTCAAGGATAAACTCACGAATAGCAAACACTATCCCTGTTATATGGACGTTCTATAGGATAGTGAACAAGCTTGTTTTCTGCCTTGGCGCAGTGCTTGTTATAAAAGGTCACATACTATTCGGCGCACTTTCAGCACTTATTTCCTATACCGAAATGGCGATGGATCCTATCAACTTTTTCACATGGATAGGCGACCGCTGGGCAAAATGTATGGACGCCGCATCAAGAATGTTTGAGATAATGGACGCTCTGCCTACTGTAAAAGAGGACGAACACCCTGTTCACATGGAAAACATGAGGGGCGATATCGAGCTTAAAAATGTATCCTTTGAATATGAAGCAGGACACCCTATCATAAAAAACGTTTCTTTCAAGGTGCAGGCTGGGCATATGTTTGGAATCGTTGGTAAAACAGGCGCAGGAAAATCCACTATCATAAACCTTATGGCAAGGCTTTATGACGTAACAGGCGGTGAGATAACCATTGACGGCGTACCTATCAGGAAGATAGCTTTTGACGATCTGCGCAGAAATATCGGTATAGTTTCTCAGGAAACTTTCCTTTTCATAGGGTCGATAGCTGACAATATCCGCTATGCAAACCCTGACGCCACCATGGAAGAAGTTATCGAAGCGGCAAAGTCCGCAAACGCACATGAGTTTATAACAAAGCTCCCTGAGGGCTATAACACTAAGGTCGGCGAGGGCGGAATATCCTTGTCAGGCGGTGAAAAGCAGAGAATATCTATCGCGAGGGCTATCATTCAGAAGCCTAACATACTTATCCTTGACGAGGCGACCGCTTCCATGGACACAAGGACAGAGCGAAAGATACAAGCCGCTATCGACAATCTGAAACAGGGCAGGACGATTATTTCTATCGCACACCGCCTTTCCACTCTCCGTGACGCTGATATGCTCTGCGTTATCGAAAACGGAGAACTTAAAGAAATGGGTACACATGACAAGCTCATAAAAGAAAAAGGCAAATATTTCGAGCTTTACAAGCTGCAATCTGAAGCATTGCAGTTCATAAACGAATAGTAAGGAGATGAACACAATGGCTGAAAATATTACCGCTGAGCAGGAGGTTTATGAGGTCGATAAGCTGACATTGCTTGACTGCAAAAAGATACGCCTTGCAAAGGAAGAAAGCGGTTTTCTTACCCTCGATTATGAGGGCAGGACTTATCACAAGGTAAACCCCACAAGGCTCATACCATTTTACTCAAAGACCACCTACATAAGCCTTTCATACGAAAATTCCGAAAAAGAATTTCGTGAGATAGGCGTTATAAAAGATATGGCGGAGCTTGACGGTGAGCAATACAAGCTTCTTGACAGCTATCTTGAATACAAATACTATATGCCTGAGATAACAAAGGTCTACAGCATAAAGGACAATATGCGTGGTGCGATCTTTGTCAAGGCTGACACAACTTCGGGACAGAAAACTATCTGTATCCGTGACTGGTATCAGAATTTCAGAATGATAGGCTATGATTATCTCTACGTCAACGACGCAGACGGCAACAAATATTTCTGCCCTGACATTCACAAGCTTGACAGAAAGAGCCGTCAGGTGCTTGAAATGTACACCTAAAAGGTGTTAGACCACACTGAAAGGAGTGTGAAAATATGGATCTAAAAACTTCCCTGCCACAGAATGCCCCGGCAGACATTGTTTACTCCCTGCCTGCAAACTTCACCTGTAAGGGCGACAAAATGGACGGACATTTCTGCGTGACAAAAGAAAAGATATACATTTACAACGGCAGTGAGATAACACTTGAATACAGCATAGACGATTTCTCCGAGTTTGAGTGCAAACAGCAGATAGGCACTTCAATGGCTCAGGGAACGCTGAAAAGCGGTGAAACTATCTGCTTCTGCGGTTTTTCACAGGATCAGTTTCTCAGATACGCCGAGCTTATGAAGCTTCTTGACCACTGTTTGCGCACAGGCGAGCTTATGGAGATAACCGACACGGAAGAGCCTGTCTGCCCAAAATGCGGTCTGCCGCTGGAGGGCGCAAAAGAATGTATCTACTGCACAGGCAAGGGCAAGACAATGGTCAAGCTCATAAAACGCATTGCGCCATACAAGAAATATTTTGCGATCGCAGTTATATGCACGATACTTTCCGAGCTTATTTGGGTGCTTGCGCCATATCTTGACAGAGTTATAATCGACAAGTATGTTACCCCGAAAAACACCCATTGGGCAGGCCTTGCAGGAGTTATCATCACTATCGTCACCCTGCTGCTTTTGGCAGGAGTATTCGAGTTTTTCAACATGAAAAACAGCTTCAAGGTCGCACTCAATCTGGGACGTGACCTTAGGCAGGAGATATTTGAAAAGTCACAGCAGCTTTCCATGAACTCCATATCAAAGCGAACAGCAGGCGAGCTTATCAACCGTGTTTCAAGCGACGCCGCAAAGCTTGAGGACTTCATCACTGCAAACGGCAAGGACGCCATAGTAAAAATACTTTCCCTTGTGATAATAGGCATACTGCTTTTTATTATGGACTGGCGGCTCGCGCTTATGACAGTTTTGCCTGTGCCGATAGTTTTCATAATTGTGCAAAAGCTTTTTGATGCCATGGCGATACGCTACACAAAGGTATGGAAAAATGGCGTTTCTCATGGAGAAACTTTGCATGATATCTTAAACGGCATAAGAGTTGTAAAGTCCTACGGCAACGAGGTAAGGGAGATACAGCGCTACACAGAATGTTCCGAACGCTGGGCGAAAAGCTGTGTTCGTGCGGAAATGATGTGGTATCTCACCATTCCTGCCTCAGAATTTATCCTCACCATTGGTAACTTCTTCGTACTGTATTTCGGTGGAAACATGATTCTCGACCACACCATGACATTAGGTCAGCTTATACAGTTCACCACCTACGTTGCAATGCTTTACGAGCCTATACGCTGGCTCATACAGATACCGAGAAATCTTGCGGACACCTCAGTTTCCGCAGGCAAGGTCTTTGAGATACTTGACGAGGACACTGACGTTCGTGATTGTGATGACCCCATTGACCTTGACATTCAAGGCGATATCGAATTTGACGGCGTTTATTTTGGCTACAAGGTATACAATCCTGTACTGAAAGACATAACCTGCAAGATAAACAAGGGCGAAATGATAGGCATTGTGGGACACTCAGGTGTGGGAAAATCCACAATGATAAATCTTATTCTCAGACTTTATGACTGCACGCAGGGAGAGATACGCATTGATGGTGTGAACATAAAGGATATTGCACAGCACAGCCTGCGTTCACAGGTGGGCGTGGTGTTGCAGGAAACTTTCCTTTTTGACGGAAACGTACTTGAAAATATAGCATATGCAAAGCCTGACGCTACCTTTGAGGAGGTAATAAGAGCAGCGAAAATTGCGAATGCACATGACTTTATCACAAAGCTCCCTGACGGCTACAACACCCGAGTGGGCAACAAGGGCTATCAGCTTTCGGGCGGCGAACGTCAGAGAATTGCCATTGCAAGAGCGATACTCCATGACCCTAAGATAATAATACTTGACGAGGCGACGGCTTCTCTTGACACTCAGACGGAAAAGCAGATACAAGACGCTTTGGGCAAGCTCACAAAGGGTAGGACGACAATTGCCATTGCTCACAGACTTTCCACCCTCAGCAACGCCGACAGGCTTATCGTCCTTGACAAGGGCAGACTTGCAGAGTTCGGCACTCACGCTGAACTTATGCAGAAAAAAGGCGTATACTACAAGCTTGTTATGGCTCAGCGCCAGACCACAAAAATGAAAAAAGCCCAACCACAGACCTGCTAGGGTCTTGACAATACCACAGTGATGTGGTAGAATACAATAGTAAAATCTCATATTGGGGAATGATGTTCTCCCCTGAGAAACCTAAACCGCTTATTAAGCTGATGACTTCTGTTTTTTACGCAGGAGTTGTCAGCTTTTTTTGATTTTTGGGAGGTATAATTATGTTATTTTCACTGGCTGTGATCTTTCTTGTGGGGCTGTCAGCCGCCGCCATTTTTCAGGCTATCGGTCTGCCGAGGATAATCGGTATGCTTGCAACGGGCATTCTCACAGGCACTTACGTTCTCGATCTGCTGGATCCTAAGATACTTGGCATATCCTCAGAGCTTCGGCAGATAGCCCTTATCATTATCCTTATCAAAGCAGGGCTGTCACTCAATTTGTCCGACCTGAAAAAGGTGGGCAGACCTGCGGTCATGATGTCATTTCTGCCTGCAAGCTTTGAGATACTGGGATATTTTATCCTTGCTCCGCTGCTTCTTGGGATAAACCACACGGAAGCCGCTGTTATGGGTGCGGTGCTTGGTGCGGTATCCCCTGCGGTGGTAGTGCCGAGAATGGTGAAGCTTATGGAAGAAAAATACGGCACTGAAAAAAGCATACCGCAAATGATACTTGCGGGAGCTTCATGCGATGATATTCTCGTTATTGTGCTGTTCTCCACATTCGTAACAATGGCACAGGGTGGCTCTGCAAAGGCGACAGATTTTCTCAATATCCCCGTGTCAATAATCCTCGGAGTGCTTCTCGGCTCACTGTCAGGGTTTGTGCTTTTCTATATTTTTGAGATATCCTACCACAAAGGTAACAAAATAAGAAACAGCACAAAGGTCATCGCTATCTTGGGCTTTGCGTTCCTGCTCATGTCAGCGGAAACATTTTTGAAGCCTTATGTGGCTGTATCGGGACTTCTTGCAGTTGTGGCAATGGCTTGCGTGATAAAAATAAAGGCTGACAAAAGCGTGTCTGCAAGACTTTCAGAAAAGTTCGGCAAGCTTTGGATAGCCGCTGAGGCTGTGCTTTTTGTCCTTGTTGGTGCGGCAGTGGACATACGCTACACCCTTACGGCAGGTGTGACGGCTGTGCTTCTTATTTTCGGAGCGCTTATTTTCAGAGCCGTGGGAGTATGGATATGTCTTCTCGGCACGAAGCTGACCCTTAAAGAAAAGCTTTTCTGTGTAACGGCATATATGCCAAAGGCGACAGTTCAGGCGGCTATCGGCTCAGTGCCGATGTCACTTGGTCTGCCCTGCGGAAAGATAGTGCTTTCTGTGGCTGTGCTTGCGATCCTTATCACAGCACCCCTTGGTGCAATAGGCATTGACCGCAGCTATAAAAGGCTTCTTGCACACGAGGAGTAAAAGGGCGTAAAATAGGCGATTGTGGCACTCTCTGCACATTTTATGAGTGAATAATTTTTGATTTCACACATTTTATGAGTGAATAATTTGAGCATTTGCACATTTTACGAAATATTCTGATGACATTGCATAAAAAAATCGGCACGACCAAATCAAGGTCATGCCGATTTTCATATCCCAACCCTATCTACAGTTGATGCAAGGTGGTAATAAGAATTTGTTACGATACGCATGTTACGTTGCTGGCAATGCGTTGTCAAATGAGGACTTGAACCTCTGAAACCTGCCCGAAGTTTCTGTCCATAATCAGCACATTCTCTGCTGATAGAGATACATCCACCCTGTAGATATCCCACCCATTTTATTACACCAGCTCTGTTGTCCAGTTCAGCTCCTGTATCTTCTCGTCCACAGTTCTCAGTTCTTTTGCAAGACCGTCAACCGTTTTCTGTATCTCTGTCACAGGAACAGTGCTGACTATTTTTATCTCTGTTCTTGTCATTCTTGTGACACGGTCGCTTGCGGTATTCAGAAAATCCCGCAATACCCTTACCTTCTTTTTCAGACAATCTCTGTGTGCAAGAAGCTCTGTGATAGTCTTGCCCTCGTATACTGTTCCGCTGTTGGTAAGATTTATCCGTGCCACCAGATCTTCAAGACGGACTATCAGCCTGTCAAGCTCCTCCATAAGAGCCTTTGGGTCTTCCGCAGGAACATCGCCCTCCTGCACCTTTGCGTTATTGTCAAGTCTGACTGAGATCGTGTTTATTCTGTTCTGGATATCAGAACGTTCAGCCAATGCAGTTGCAAGTTTCATATAAATTACCTCCTATCCTTTGACAACGCCCACTGTGAAAAGCTTCTTTATAGGCGTCGTCAGGTCACTTTGATTTTTCATAACAACATCTATATCCTTGTAAGCAAAGCGGCACTCCTCAGCCACGTCTTTCTTACTGGTCTTTCCAAGCACCACGTTTCTTTGCCTCAGGTCTACCATAACAGACTCAACGGAGAATTTCTCCTTTGCGCCTGTGCGTGAATAGTTTCTGCCTGCACCATGAGATGAAGTCAAAAAGCTTTCAGCCTTGCCCATGCCCCTGACTATATAGCTGTTTGAACCCATAGATCCTGGGATTATAGCGACTTCGCCCTCTGCCGCATGGATAGCGCCTTTGCGGTGTACCCACACGTTCTCACCGTAGTGATTTTCCAGTGCGGCATAGTTATGGTGACAGTTTATCTCGTCACTATAGTTCGGTGTGATACCCGTATACTTCTCAACCTGCTCTATGAAAATATGCTTTACCTTTTCAAGCATTACCTCTCTGTTTTCAAAAGCAAAGTCCATTGCAAGCTTCATCCAGTTGAGATATCTCTGACCCTCGTCTGTATCCACAGGGAGAAACGGCAAATTATACTCTGAGGGAACAGTTGAAAAATACTTGTCATTCATCTCATGGGCTATCTTGTTGAAATACTGCCCTATCATGTTGCCGAACATTCGGCTTCCCGAATGGAGCATTATACAAGCCATGCCGTTTTCGTCTTCCTGTATCTCGATAAAATGGTTTCCTCCGCCAAGCGAGCCTACAGAATAATATCCCTGCTCGATAAATTTCAGCAATTCGCTGTCAGCATTGTATCTTTCTATCTCGCTTTGCGCCTTATCAAGCACGGCAGAAGTCTGTGGCTTGCCATAATGACTAAAGCCCACTGGGATAGTACGGAGTATATTTCCTACTATCACCTTTATAAGCTCTCCGCTACCTGTTACAGTGTCACGAAGAATGTTCACAGGGATATCTGTCTGCACGAATGCCATTCCACAGCCGATGTCAACGCCAACTGCATTTGGGATCACCGTATTTTTGCAGGCTATCACACCGCCTATAGGCATTCCCTTTCCTGTATGAGTATCAGGCATCAATGCGATATGGTCATGGGCAAATGGAAGATTTGCAAGGTTTATCGCCTGCTCAAGACAGCTTTCCTCGATATCGTCTATAGACTCTGTCCATATCTTGATCGGTACTAGCATTTTATCTTTATCATAATATTCAAGCATTTTGTGCACCTCCTGCTTTTGCTGTTGTATGTATTATAGCAGATAAATACAAAATAATCATATAAAAAAAGGTGCGAGGTTTTGTTATGTATTGCAATGGGAGTATAGATTTGATATAATGTTATCAAAGGAGGTGTTCTGAATGGCGGTATATTCTGAACTTATAAAAAATTTTGAGAAGATAAGAGAATATGTGCGTGATTTCTATATCTTTGGATTTCACACAAGAGAAAGCTTTGACGCAAAAAGCAAGCGCACCTATGATAACGAAAAGCGCAGGATAGAAAGCTGGCTTTCAGACCACGTTCACACCTCTTTGGAGGGTCACAAAAAGAAAGTATCTGTGCAGGTGGATTCGGGGAACATTTTTCAAAACCCACTGTATCAGTGCTATCGTTCAAAGACCTTTACGGACAATGATATCCGTCTGCACTTTATTTTAATGGACGCTCTTGAAGATAACGCCATGTCGGTATCGGAGATAGCAGACTATATTTCTGCAAACTACGGCATGGTAATAGACGTGCAGATAATCCGTATCAAGCTAAAGGAATATGTAAAAGAGGGCTTGGTGTCGGAGGTCAAAAGCGGAAGAAATATCCTATACACCAAAACAGGTTGTTATGCTGACGATATCGTAAGCAGGTATAAGGGCTTGGGGGATATGATAAAATTCTTCTCTGAGGAAAATCCTTTTGGCGTGGTGGGCAGCTTTATCATGGATAAGCTGGGTACGAAAAATAATATTTTTGTGCGTAAGCACGCTTACATGGTGCATACTCTTGATGATGAGATACTCATTGATATCATGGGGGCAATGGAGCAAAAAAAGGCTGTTCTTCTATCCTGCGTAAGCCGAAAGAACGATAAAAAGCACGAGATAACAGCCGTTGTGCTGAAGATACATTGCTCGGTGCAGACAGGAAGAAATTATCTTATTATGTATTTCACAAAGCAGAAACGTTTGATGTCTGTAAGGGTGGATTCCATAGTGAAAGTGACTCCTCTTGATGTGGTAGCTGACTATGATACATATTACAGATATTATGAGGACAACCGCAGATTTTTATGGGGAACGAGCTTCGGAAAATCACGAAGATACGGACAAAAAGAGCATATCCACATGGAAATAATGGTAGACGAAGCAAAAGAAATGTATGTTGTGAAGCGTTTGGAACGTGAAAAAAGAAGCGGTACTGTCGCAAAGATATCAAATGGGCTTTACTCCTTTGACATTGACCTTTTTGACGCTAACGAAGCCTTCCCATGGATAAAAACGTTCATCGGCAGGATAGTGGCATTTGAAACAACAAATGAGGAATTGCAGGATAAATTTGATTCGGATATTGCAAGGCTTTATGAAATATACGGAGGTGCTTACGAATGAAACTGTTTTCGGAAATTTACAGCACCTATTACAGCATAACGGAGAAAATTCTGAAAAAGCGCACTGTCACAAAGGCTGAGATAGCAGATATCATCAGGCAGAACGGCTTTTCTGAAAGTGTTCTTTTCCTCGAACCTAAGCTCACAGGCGAGGACGGATATGGTCTGCTGAAAAAAGAAGACAGCGTATACAAGTCTATCCTGAAAAAAGAGCCTCATATTCCGCTGACGGCACTTGAAAAAGCGTGGCTTTGTGCGGTGCTAAGCGACCCGAGAAGCGGTCTGTTTCTTGACACTGAGCAAAAGTCACAGTTAGCGGAACTGCTTGGTGCGAAAAAACTATATCAGAGAAACTTTTTGACTTGCTTTGACCAATATTCTGACGGCGATGATTTTCATGACCCTCAATACATACAGCATTTTCGGGATATACTCTCGGCTATCCATGGCAAAAAGCTTATCAAAATAAGCTTTCAGACAAGAAAAGATAATCGTATCACGCACTATTTTCTGCCCACAAAAATCGAATACTCTGCCAAAAACAACAAGTTCAGGGTTTATGTAAACCGATACCAAAAGCGCAGAATGGTTGACAGCGGAATTATAAATCTGTCGCAGGTCACGCTAACTAAGCTGACAGATATAACGCCTGAGAGCTTTTTAGCTGTCACAGACAAGAAAAAGCAGGCAAAAATAAAGATACTCAACGAACGAAATGCGGTAAATCGTTTTATGCTTGAATTTGCAGAGCTTGAAAAAGAGTCGGTCTTTGATGAGGACAGCGGTGAATGTATGGTATCTATTAAATATGACGAGCAGAATGAAAATGAGATAATAATACGTTTATTGTCTTTCGGACCTGTGGTGGAGGTGCTTTCGCCATATGATTTTCGCAGGAAAATCAAGGAGAGGGTGGACAGGCAGTTGGCTTTGATGAAAGAATAAAACAAAGGCTCTCTGCCGTTTATATGGCAGAGAGCCTTGATTTTTATCGTTTAAAAGATTTGCCCGTCAAGCAACATCACAAAGTCAAGCTTCGGCACAAAATCAGCGTCATTTCTAAGCTGACTAAGCACATAATGTTCAAGACAGCCGGGACGGTAAACGTTCCAAAAACTCTCCCTTACAAGGTTTTCGACTTCATAGTATTCTTCTTTTTTCTCTAAACGAATCACAATATTTTTATCCATTGTTTTACCTCCTGAATGTTGTAAATGTCAACTGCTTCTCAGCGGGAGGTTTTAAAGATCGCCGTAAACCTCCCGTTTACGCTGCAATCTCCATTGTGTTGTACTTATTCAAAAAGCACTCTCCTATTTTTATTATTTATAACAAAGCCATACGGCTCAGTCACCATTTATATATGCTGTTGTTCTTTGTTATTATGCCTTTGCAAGAAATTCCTTTCCTGCCTTATCGGTATCAAGTATCGCCTTAATAAACTTTTCTTCTGTAGGCTCGCCAGGAACATAAGTCCACTCAACAACGCTTGCCGCCTTATGTGCAATGGCTGGGACATCTTCTTCTGTCAGAGCTATCTCTCCTAATGTGCATGGCAGACCTATGCTGCGGTTGAACTCAAAAATGTTCTGACGTTCTTCATACTGCTCGTCATATGTAAGCAGGCAAAGCACGCCGAATGAAACTATCTCTCCGTGGAGGTGGTCATGCTCGCACTTTGGAAACAGCGAAGCGCCATAGTAAACGCAATGGGCAAGAGATGAATTATAATAGTAATCGTCCTTTGGATCGGGGTTGTTCTGATGAACAGTAAAATTTGAAACAAGACCTGTTGTAATGATGATATCAAGAGCTATCTGCTCGATATTCTTTGAAGAAACGTTATTTCTGCAATCCTCAAGTGCTTTTTTTCCGTAGGATACAAGCGGTTTTGTGCATGCCTCTGCAAGAACTCTACCAAGCAAAGGCGTATGGGTCATATCCTTATCACGGCAGGCAAAGACCACCTCGTACTCTTTGCTGAGAGCGTCACCGATACCAGCCCAGAACAGCTTTTCAGGTGATTCTGCGATTATTTTTGTGTTGATGAAAGTATGAAGTGCAGGTGCTTTGAGGTAAGCATATTCCTTGAAAGTGCCGTCAGCATTGTAGATAACAGATATTGCCGTGCAGGAAGCGCAGTTAGAAGCAAGGGTCGGGAAAGTGAAAAACGGCTTGTCCATTCTGTCGCAAAGGGTCTTTACAGTATCAACGGCACGTCCGCCGCCAACGCCAAAGACCATATCTGCATTTTGCACTTCCGGCATAGCTTTAAGCATTTCAATGTTCTCATAATTTGAGTCGCCGCCATACCATATGAAGTCGGTTATCTCAAGGTCAGAGCCTTTGAGAGCCGCAAGCAGTTCAGGCTTAGCCTTTTCCATAGCGGTCTTGCCGCCGATAACAACAGCGGTTTTTCCATAACGTCGGGTAACATAAGGTATTTCTTTGTAGCAATCGTCGCCAATAGAGTAGCTTGGTAAAAATTCGTTGTAAGACATATTCTTTCCTCCGTTATTTTTAACGGCATTTTCTACCGTCATAATTATATGATTTAATAATACAACTATTTATAGAGTAATTTTATGACATTTTGTTAATAATTATTAAAAATATATCAAAAAGCGGCACTCCCACTGAGAGTACCGCTACATATTATTCTTCCTTGCGGATAGTCTTAACGCCAAAAACAAAATATACCACATGGCAGACCCAAATCACTGCCACTGTTCTGCCTGCGCCCTCGTCACGGAGCACTTTGAGTATCACCGCTTCATTAAGGCTGTCAAGATTGCTTGTCGGTTCGTCAAGTGTAGCGAACATCTTGTCCCTTGCCACCATGCCATTCATTGCAACGTGAAAAAGAAAGCTGCCTAACCTTCTCATTTGTATGAAAAAATCAGCTGAGAGCATCAAATTACACGGAGCGTCATTGCCCTTAAATTATTACCTGAAAAACATATCGTATTTTTACAGTTTTGTAAACTGTTGTGGAGTTTAAGCTATTTCAACTTCTGTGGAATTTTATTTACCCGAAGATCATCTTGAGCTTCACTATCAAGCATCGCTACCAATAAACCGCTATCAGCAAAATATAGCTTAAATTTATTGTTGTCATAATTCCCTTTCAAGGGTAATTCAGAAAAGTCTAAACAGCAACACACATTTATGATCCCGGCATTGTCAAGCCGATCAATGCACTGCCTCTGCGATAGTTACTGCCACATTTCCTACTTTTGTAAGAGCGGTAACATCTGATGAAAGCTCGCCGCTTAGGGTAAGAGCCGTGCTTACTGTAAGGCTTTCATCATTAACAGCCTTGCCCTCGGCTGTGGGTATGGTAAATTCGTCATTTGTGAATGTGCCTTTTACAACGCTGTATTCATCAAGAGGCTGGTATGTAAAATCAACGTCGATTGCCGCATTGGAATGGTTTGTAACGCTTATATCATTGCCCTTTGCAGACCATTCGCACTTGGTATCAATGTCATATTCGTGGGTTTTAGCGTTCCAAGTCTTTGTTCCGTTCACGCTGTATGTGAACTCCATTTCGCCCCACACAACGTCGGCACTGATAGTTTTTGAAGTCTTGATATCCTCAACATACTTTGCATTTACGCCGATATCCTTTTTGATGTCAGCGTCATCAGCCGCCGCTGCAAACGCCGCCGTGCTGAGTGTTGCCGCAAGTGCTAATGCCATTATGATCGAGATCGTCTTTTTCATAAGTAATTAATCCTTTACAAATTATCATTATTTATGTATTTGGTGCGTCGCCTATTCCGTCCCACCTGCCGTCAAGTCCAATATATCGTCCGTCAATAATGGTATTCTTTGCTATTGAGCCGTTTCTGTCAAAATAGTACCAATTGTCATTCACTTTGACCCAATCTGAGTGCAATTTTCCGTCATCACCAGAATAACGCCCATCATTTCCACCGTCATTGAACCAACCTCTGACAAGCTTGCCGTCTTCATCGGCATAATACCATTCACTTCCGCCGTCCTTAAACCAACCTGTGACCAATTTGCCGTTCTTATCATAATAGTACCAATCGCCGGTTTCCTCATCCTTATACCAGCCTGTTATCGTACTGTCGCCTGCATCTCCCGAATCATCAGTGGTAACATTCACTGTAACCGTGCCGACCGTCATGCTTTCAAAATGCGCTGTCGGTTTACCCGACAAAGTAAGTTTGCTGTTTCGGCTTTCTGAGATAGGCACTATTAGCTCACTGCTTGAAAATCTGCCTTTTATCTCATCCATGCCCGTTGCGTTGGCATACGAGAATTTTGCTTCAACGCATACATTACCATTGTTTTTAACAGTAAAATTTCCGCCGCTGTCAGACCAACCGCCGCCTTTATATGAGTGGGTCTCAGGATCCCACTGCCCGTCTGTATAGGTAAACTCCAAAGAGTCCCAAGTGATGTCGATGCTCACCTGCACTTTTGAGTCAGAATTATCCGCAGATGCAGAAACAGGCACTAACAACGCCGTGGCAATTCCCATAGCTGCAAAAAAAGCTTTTACCTTTTTATCCATATTTCACCTCTCTTCATCTGACATTATGACAGCCGCCATAGTGTCCACCATTGCTTTCTAAACTTTTTTAGTATCATAGTTCATCGTCTGCAGAAACACTTTCGCTGAGTTTTCTATTATTCTCATTTTCATTGTTTAACAAGCAACTCTAATTAACAGTATGAATATTTATAATAATTATCTATGATTCTTAACAAAAAGTCAATAATATTTGCACAAACGGCAAAAAAGTTGCACAAGCGGTAGGTGATTTGGTGTACGGAAAGCAAAACCTCCCACAGAAACAATTCCGTGGGAGGCTGATTTATTATATCAAATACTTATTATCTCACTCATCGTCCTCTCCCACAGCCGAAAGCTTTTTATATCGGCGGTGTTCGATTATCTGCTGTTTGTGCTGTTCAAAATACTCGTCATATCTATTTCTGCCAAACTTTGCTATCAGCTTATGATTATAATTCATAAGCTTAGCCGTAAATTCATCACTATCAGCGTAATACAAATTAAGAAAATCATTATGATCATATCTTTGACCCTTTCGGTCAAAATCAAGCAGGTCAAGAAGCATTGCGGCATTAAAATCTATTTTCAAATCTTTATGGCTAAGGTTTTCTGCCTTTTCATCACCCACCATATAAACATGGTATAATTCCGGTTCAGCAATAAATCTGTATTCATAGCCGCCCTCTTTGTTCTTTAATGAAGCGGTGATAATTGCTTTTTTACTCTTGATATCATTATTGAAAAGACCCTTTATACGGCTGAGCAAACGATATGTTTCATAAAACTTCTTCTCTTTTATATCTCCATGAAGAATGTTTTCCTCAGAATCCTCCTTGCTGAAAGACTTATTTCCGGCTTCGCTTTCAAACAATGCCTTTGCTGCAACAGCGTTCCAATAATTTTTCACATATACGCCCTGACCATTGTCCTGATCCTGTTCTACTCTGAAATATCCGCCCTCAGGATAAATAGAAAAGGTCGTTTTGTCAAGCTTTTGCGAAAGGCTATGCCTTTTTGCAGTGGCAGCAGCACCACGGACGCTGACGACAATAACATTTCCAACTATTCTTATAATGCCTATGGCAAGATTTGCGGCTATCACAAAAGGCAGGATAAAGCCCCATGTAACAGCAAATGTCGCACGCAGAGCGATAAGGATTATCCACAAAGGTCCCCATATGGTCATACCTAGATCGACCTCGTATTCCTCACGGGTCATCTCATCTTCAAGGAGGACAACTTTTGAAAAGTTATTATACACGGAACCAAACACATTGAAGCCCTTTCGCCCTATCCTAAACGGAAAGCCTGCCGCAAATATCCAGCAAAGTACGCCTGAGATAAGTGCAGTGAGCCAATAGTATTCAAAATATTTTGCCTGCTTGAAGCTTATTTGCCTGTTCAGAATTTTATTCACAGGCTTTTGCAGTGGAGTCACTTTACTAAAGATATTTTTCAGGCTGTTATCAATATCAGTATACGAAGCCTTTTCACCGTCTTTGACAACGCCAAAGGCACTTCCCACAGTGACGGCTTGCTTTGAGTTTTCAGCTATGTACTTATCATATCTGTCATCGTTTCCTGCTATCTTAGGTATAGCAAAGGTCACAATGACAAGTGCGATCACAAGTATCACAAACTGCATCAGGGCTGTAACAATATTTTTCATTTTCCATATGTTCCTTTCAAACATGATCTTCTAAATACATTATAATATATTGAAATGGATTTGGCAAGAAGTATCATAAGATTTTTTTGCCATTATAAAACAAAAAAAGAGCGACTGAAAATTATCAGCTGCTCTTTAGTTTACAAGAAAAAACGATCATTATCGAAATAGCAATTGCAGTCCCATAACTATCATCCAGATATACGCACCGCTTTTGTCAATGATTCATAATAGCAGGTGATCGTTTTATGCTTATCCCCCAAAAACATTTACTCTTCCCTTTCTCATTATCGTTCTATTTTGAACCATTACAACATATTCTTCATTATATGTCATGAAAAAAATCAGCGAAGAAGCAATAATGGTTTATTAGGTATCGCAAATTTATTAAAGCGAAAAAAATGCTCTGCGGAATCACACTCTCCGCAGAGCATTTTGTTTTAGTATAGCTTTCCGTTCTTCTTGTAACCACCGTCAGCCTCAGAATATTTAAGGCACATAAACTGCCACTTGTAATTCCATTGTGGGCTGTCATAGACCTTTTCTCCGACTTCCAGCAGATAAGTCACTCCGTCTATCTTTATCTCGCCCCAGAAGTGCTGTCCTCCGCCCTTGCGGTTGCCCATAACAAGGTTTGCGTCATAGCCGAGATAAACCATCATTTCCACCAGTGCGCCATTGTAATCAGAACATTGACCTTCTTTGTAAACAAAGATATTCTTGCTATGCGAGCCTGTCGGTATCCTGCCATATTTCAAATTCTTTCTTATCCAATCTGCAGTATATTCGATCTTCTTTGCCGCCGACCAATCTTTCTTGAAATGCTTTGAGGCAAAGTTTTTAAGTATCTTCTTCTCCTCTGCTGTAAGAGTGTGCGTCGAAGTCTTTGTTTTCTTGCCCTGAACGTTGTAGATCTTATAAGTGCTGTGGCTCTTCTTTGTTGCCGCATTAAGTCTTGAAACAGTGTTTATCTTGCATTGGATACCCGTCCAGCTACTGTAAACCACCTTTCCGTTTATGGTCTTATAAGCCCTCATTTTGAAGTGATAATTCTTTGAACCTGAAAGGTTTGATTTTGTATAAGAGGTTGTGCTGTTCTTTGTTATCTTCTTGAGCTGAACATAATCGTTATAGCAATCCTTTGGCATACTATAGTAATCGTTATGTGGGATAGTCCACTCATCGCCCTTGCACCAGTATATCTGATATCCATCAGCCTTTTTGTTCTTCTTCCAGTTTATTGTGACTTTCTTATTATAAGCCTTTACCGTCATTTTCGGAGCGGATAACTTTGTGTTGCCTTTTACTGTTATATAAGGGCCGGTCTTAGAGTTGTATTCAAGCTTTACGGCATAAGTATAACTCGTTGCCTCTGAAAGCTTCTTGTCAGTATAGCTTGTGGAACTCGTGACCGTCAGACGCTTGTAGGTCTTTTTCTTTGGATCATAACGATAAACCCTGTATTTGCAATTGCCGATCTTGTTCCAGCTAAGCTTTACAGAAGTGGTAGAGTCAGCGGTAGCCTTAAATCCCTTTGGCTTTCCAAGGACGATCTTGAATGTTGTCGAAACAGGGTATCTGCTTTCGTAGTTTCCGCCAAGAGTAACAACAGCGGTCGCTGTACCTACATTTGTGTTATTGTAATATGTTACAGTATAGTCAGAACTCTTGATCATATTTCCGTCCGCGTTGACAAAAAGGCTCGGTCTGACAGCTTTGCCGGTATAATCCATATCAGCTATCTTTAGTATCTCGACCTCAGAAACAGCTTTCGGGCTGATAGTGAAAGGCACTGTCACATATCCTGTATAGCCGTTCATTCCTGCTATGGTCATATAGCCTGTTCCGGCATTCACATTGTTTGTGTATGATACATTATAATCAACGTCACGTCTTAGCACCGCACCACTAACTGTAACAACAGGTGCAGGAGTCTGAGCATAACCCGTGTAGGTGCAGCTAGTATCCACAGAAATATTCACGCTGGATATTTCAGCCTCTACAACGTTATACTCAAAGGAATCGGTTCCATTAAAGTTGCCGATACCTTTAATATAAGCATAATGCCAACCAAGATCGCCACAGTCGTCCTCATATTCGATCTCATAGTCAACGCCCTCAGCAAGCACAATATCATTGTATGTAACAATAGGTTTTGGCTGAACAGGGTTACCGGCACAGTAGCTCTGCTCATACTCGCAGTCAATATTCGCACGGTAAATATCAGTTGGCACGATATTGAAATTCTTTGTAAAGCTTCCTGTGTAATTACCTATACCGGTGAAAGTAGCCGTTGCAGTACCTACGTTTATGTTGTTCTCATAAGTAACAACATAGTCCTCGTTCTCAGTGAGCTGGTAATAGTTGTTGCTGTCCATAAGAGAATAGCCATAAAGCGTCTTTTCCGTGCCGTCATACGTCTGATCGCCTTCATACCAACTGCTATACATATCCTCAGTCAACTGAATGGCTTCATCGTTCTCCGATGTATAAAGACCAACTTCCTCACCGCCAGCAGGAATTTGCTCCTCTGCCTCAGCTCCAAAGCATACCACTGCACTTTGCAGTGCAAGACACACTGCCACTGCCGTCGTAAGCGTCCGCTTAAATAATTTCATATTATTTTTTCCTTTCCGCTATAATTTTCTCACATATTACTAATTTTATCACAAAGATGTGACAATGTCAAGATAAAATACAACAAATAGAAAGCCTCATGACATTCAGTTAGATCGTGAAGTGGAGGATGTAAAATACGGTGATACCACACAAGAATAAGGAGGTCTGATTATGATCTCTGAATTTGTACGAGAACAAAAAAAGATATATTCTGACGGCTTGATAGAATCAATATAAAGGAAATTTTATATCGGTATATATGCTCAACGCAGCGTATATACCGATTTTTGTTTCAAAAAGTTTCTTAATTTTCTGAAATTTAAAAGCAAAGTTTTGTGTACATACAACATATTATACTGCATATGTGATAAAAATTAGTCATATTGTTCAATTAATCTACGAAAAATTGTGCTAAAATACGAAAATTATTTGTGTAAACGTTTTACTTAAATATTTAAGTTGACTTATTTTACTTTTAATAATATAATGTTTTACGTTGACAGAGTTAAGGCAGCAACGCACGAGGATAATGCAGTGCTGCCTTAGAATACCGGTATTAAAAAAATAATTGTATGAGAGGAGCTTTTTATGGTACAGAACAAAACTTTTTCTGCAAAGGCATTACAGACTTTTGTTGCTGTAATGTTTGCCGTAATAACCTGCTTCGGTTTTATGACAACACCGACCGCAGAGGCGGCATCAGGATTTTATGTAAGCGGTACTAGTATCTATGACGCTAGCGGAAACAAGTTCGTTATGCGTGGCGTGAACATTGCTCATGCATGGTACACAGAGAAGACTGAAACTTCTATCAAGGGCGCTGCAAACAACGGCGCAAATACCGTAAGAGTCGTACTTGCAAACGGCTCAAAGTACACAAAAACAAGCGCACAGGAAGTAAAGAACATCATCAGCTGGTGCAAGTCAAACAAGCTGATATGCATTCTCGAAGTACATGACGCAACAGGCAGCGACAGCACTTATGATCTTAACAAGTGCGTTGACTACTGGAAGGAAATGAAGAACGTTCTCAGCGGTACTGAGAAATATGTTATCGTAAACATCGCAAACGAGTGGTGCGGCACATGGAACGGAAGCGCATGGGCTGACGGCTACAAGTCTGCTATCCGATCTGTAAGAAACGCAGGCATTACAAATATGCTTATGGTAGACTGCGCAGGCTGGGGACAGTATCCTGACAGCATCAAGGATTACGGTAAGTCTGTTTTCAACGCAGACTCACAGAAGAACACCGTATTCTCCATTCATATGTATGAATATGCAGGCGGAAACGCATCAACTGTAAGAAACAACATTGATAACGCACTCAACATCGGTGTGCCTGTTGTTATCGGCGAGTTCGGCGGTCAGCACACAAACGGCGACGTTGATGAGGCTACTATCATGAGCTACTGCACAAGCAAGGGCGTAGGCTATCTTGGCTGGTCATGGAAGGGCAACAACTCTGACATGAGCTACCTCGACATTGCAAACTCATGGGACGGCTCAAGCCTTTCTTCATGGGGAAATACACTTATCAACGGCTCAAACGGAATTAAGGCAACTTCTAAGACCTGCTCAGTTTACAGCGGTTCAGGAAGCTCTTCCGGCGGTTCTTCTTCAGGAACTTCAACAGATTCCAACGGCGGAGTTCTCGGACTTGACGGAACATATTACATCAAGAGCGCACTCAGCGGCAAGTATCTTGACGTATACAAGGCAAAGGCTGACAACGGCACAAACGTTCAGCAGTACAGAGGTACAGGCGGAAACAATCAGAAATTCAAGCTTGTAAGCGACGGAAACGGCTATTACACTATTTACACAGGTGCATCAAATTACAAAAGCTGTCTTGACGTATACAACTGGAGCAGGGACAATGGTGCTAACATCAACCAGTGGCAGTATCACGGCGGTGACTGTCAGAAATTCCAGCTTGTAAAGATCGGCGACGCTTATGCTATCAAGACAAAGATCTCAGACTGCTACTCATGCCTTGACGTTTACGAACAGAACACAGCTGACGGAGCAAACATTAACCAGTGGAGCTACTGGGGCGGAAAGTGCCAGCTTTGGTATCTTGAATCAACATCAGGTTCTTCCTCATCTTCATCTTCTTCAAGCAACTCAGGCAGCAATTACAAATCGATCTTCTGGGGTTCTTCAACTGCTTCAGCATGGGGTCAGGCTGCTTCAGCAATGACTTCAAAGAATGGCGGAAGCTTCAACGCATATGACATTCAGTCAAACGGCTACTTCTACGTTGAATACTCAGGAACACAGAATCAGGTAGAATTTGTTCTTCAGAGCTGGTCAGGCGGAGCAGAGTGGGCAAAGGTTTCACCAAGCGAAACAGGCACAGCAAACGGACACTACTACGCAAAGTATTCTTACAACAACTGCAAGTCAGCATTCGGCACTTCCGATTTCGGCGGAAAGCTGGATCAGATCCATGCAGGTGCAGCAAACGGCACAGTAACGATCTACTCTGTATGCTACTGCTGGTGATCTAAGATTTTTTTCAGACTTCATACTGTTTCACAGCGGTATGAAGTCTTTTTTTATGCAAAAAAGTTTTAACTGTACCTTTGTTTTTCTTCCTTCAAAAAAATCAGAGCTTACTGTTATTTATGAGTTGCCTGTACGGATTGTTCGCTTTAAAATATCTGATGACAGCTATGAAGTAATTGCTACAAATTTATCTGAAGATCTTTTTTCTTCTGATGACCTTAAATACACCGGGCTTAGATATTTTCACGCAATTTTATTTCTTGATTTTATTAGCTTAATGATATTGATAGAAAGCCATGCGAGTTTCTCTTAGATTGTTTGGATCTCTATCACGAATTTCCCTTTGGAGTTCACCTTCAGACGCAATGTCTTGACATATCTATTGCAAAAGTTCTCCATTTCTTTCATGGTAGCGGTCACTTTTGTGGCTTCATATATCTTGTGAGTAAGCTCCAGAGGGTTCTCTCCAATGAGTGAGGGCAAATGCTTTTCAAGCTCTGCAAAGAGTACGGCACGTTTCAACTCCTCCGTGCCTGCGGTGCAGAAATCATCAATGGCACAATAATAGATGCCGTGCTGTGCGAGGGCGTTTTTGATCGCCGTTCCACACTTCTCGTATTCGTACATAACGAGAAACTTTGCTTTCGGCAGGCTCTCGATAAGTCCCCAAAAGTCCGAATCACTTGACACAATAATAAAAGATGTTATCCCGTCACGGTAGAAGTCCGTGACTACGCTTGCGGTCATTCGCACATCGACCAGTGACTTTCTGTCTGTCACTCGGTCGATCTCTATATGTTCAACGGGTATCTGCGTGAATTTAGAGAGCCAATCCCAGCCTGCGGTAGTGTTCGGATCGTCATATAGCGTGATCTTCTCGATCTTAGCAAGCTCCTCCTGATTCAAGCCTTTCAGAACACTATAAAGCTTGTATGGATCAGAGTTCTCACAATCGACAGCTATAGCTGTTTTCTCGGTGCTGTCGATAAAATTATAGATATTGTTTCGTGTTTCATCATCTGCGTCCCGATATTTCGTATAATCGGTGAAGCTGTCATTATGCTGACCGTAGATGATCTTCAAAAACTTACGGTCGGAATAGATGATGCTCCCGACTTCGGCAGGTTGCCAGTGAATATACATTTGAAATGGATAATGCTCGATGTTCGCCATGTACTTGGTGAACTCCTGCTTCATGACACCGTTCTTGTTGTATTTCGGAACAAAGAACAGATCTCGGATATACTCCCAATTCAGCCAATCGTAAAACAAATGAGAGCACTTGTCGATATTTTCATTGATGAGTCTTGTAAACTCCTGCATATACTTCTCTGAACGGCAATTCGCTTGGATAATGGTAAATCCCCATTTTTCAAGCTGTTTGATATTATCCTTATCGTACCATTCTATGTTATGCAAATTTTTGAGCTGAAACCGCATAAGATCATCGGTCTTTTTGAACTTCTGCATCAGTACTGTTCGCAGCTTACATAAATATCTTATCGTAGTGGCGTCCTTATCGGCTTGGAGCTTCTCGATAAGCTCGGAACATTCACCGTAACTCACGGTCAGAGCTGACATTCGGACGCCTATCATATAGGCTATAGTAGTAACTACCTCTTTTGTATCAACGGTCAAGTAAAACCCTCCTATTCATTTAATTTGATAATCAATTGCCGTCATTATCCTGTTGAGCCGATTTTATCATGGTCTTGCTGATAGAGATTTCTGCGCTCTCCACCCGTTTGATTTTCTTGTATAATACACAGTTTACTAATTCTTCGTTTTTGTTATCCATTGCGATTCACCTCCGCTCTGCTCTATATCCTGATTATAGCACAACTGGCGGTATATTGCAACGCTATTTGTTTGCAAAAGGTTTACAGATTGACTTTTTCGGGGCGGTTTGGTATAATAAAGATAAATGAGAAAGTGATATAGCTTTCTCTGCTAAATCGGAATTTAGAGGAGTTGTGGCTTATGAATTTAAAAATGATACGTTTATCCAAACCAAATCCGGATAACCTGTTTTCTAACTATGAAAATCAATTAGAACCGCAGTATTTTTTCACATCCTCGGTTTCAAAGACCTTATTTGAAAATAGCCAAAGAACTTTATTGCAGATTTCTGAAGATGAAATACGGGATTATATCAACAATGATGATCTGTGTAATGATGAAGAGGGAATGTTCCCGAAACGATCGGTGCTTACAGGTGAGTGGTATATTAGGTCAGTATCATTTGAAGATGATATTCTTTCGATTGAAACAGCACTGCTTGGAACCGATCTTGGATATCCAGACGATTATTTGGGATTAGAATTGATATTTATTTATGATGATGAATCGAAAGAATTTGCTTTTGACGGGATAAACAGTTCTGCACTGTAAATTCTCATTTAGCTTAGTAACTGAATATACCCAAACACGGATAACCGTCCTCATCAGACGGCTATCCGTTTCTTATTCCGCATACCCACAAAAAGAACGCAAAAACATTACGGCAAATATCTGAAGTCAAGAAAAAACAAAAGCCTATCAAACAACGTAGATACGCTATTTGATGGGCTTTTTTGCGTGGCGGAACTTCTGAATTTTGGGTCATAGCATATATGGCGTAACAACGTCTGGAAAAATCAGCAAATAAGGTTTATTCTACTGTATTTCCCCTCTCTCCTCCACAAACTCCACCAAACACATATCCTCCACAGCTATCCTAGTCTTGTCCATAAAAACAAGCTCATTGGTGTAGCCGTCATAAATTCTCACTATGCCTGTCTTGGTCTGATAGCTGCCACCACTTTTTCTCTTATCGGGAACAAAATATGTCACCCTTATCTCAGGACGTTCGTCAAACATATCAAGCAGACGGTTGAGATCGTCATTGAGCTTGTTTACCTCGTCCTCTGTCAGCTCCTCCCTGATTTCGGTGTATCTTGCGGTTTCATCAACAGCAGCGTCATAGCCTGTCAAAGCTGCAAAAGGGCTGAACTGCGCCGCCCTGTCCGATATAGACATTTGCGGATGATCGTCATAGTGCGGACGTGAAAACTGCTTTATATCATAATAATTATCATACATTGTAAGCCCCACCTTTCATGCCTTGTGACCGCCTATACTGCGGTTGCGCTCTCTTGCCGTAGCTCCCTCGGTATAGTTTGTGCCTTTTAAAATGGCATTTTTCCCATATTTGTGCTTTATCAAGAGCATTGCTTCCTGCAATGCCCTTTCTTTTTCTTCTGCGTTGTTATCAGCATTTGCCGCTTCCGCCATATCAAACAAGCTTATCTGCTCATAGCTCTCAATTTCGGGGATATCCTCTTCTCTTATGACATTACAGGCGGTCAGATTAAGCCGTCTTGCAAGCAAAGTCTTGTCGATAATTCTGTCAAAAAGAGCCATGGTTGCGTCTATTATTTTTCTGGTCGAGGAAGTGTGCCTGCCTAGATTTTGAGTGCCATGGGCGTGCTTTGGTATCTTCCTGCCATAGTGGTCGCAAACCACCTCGCCCGTATAGTGACCGTCCGCCAAGCTTTCTTTATCATACCCCACAGTGAGAACGATCTGATTTGTTACAACGCCCTTATCCACAAGATCAAGGGACAGCATATCAGCCATTTCCCACAGAATAAGCCTTGTGCGCTCATAATTACACGGCTCTTGCAAGACCTGCCCAGAGGAAATGCTGTTGTTTGAGGGACGATATGACTTCACGTCAGGTATGGCGGTAGGCTCGATACCCCATGCGTGGTCAATAAGAAGCTCGGTATTTTTGCCGAAAACCTTGTAAAGCTTCCCTATAAGATAATGGTCCAGCGACCAGCGTGAGATATCCCCCATGGTGTAAATGCCAAGCTTTTCAAGGCGGCTCGCTGTGCCTGCGCCCACACGCCAAAAGTCCGTGATAGGGGTATGTCCCCACAGCGTTTCTTTGTAAAGCTGTTCGTTCAGCTCAGCGATACGGACGCCGTTTTTATCCGCAGGGATATGCTTTGCCACAATATCCATTGCCACCTTGCACAGATACATATTCGTTCCAACGCCTGCTGTGGCGGTTATACCTGTAGTTTTCAGCACGTCCAAAATGAGCATTTGTGCAAAGCCACGTCCGTCAATGTTATAAAGCCCGAGATAGCCCGTTGCATCGATAAAGACCTCATCGATAGAATAGGCGAAAATATCCTCTGGTGACACATATTTCAGATAAATCCCGTATATTTTTGCACTCACAGCCAAATATTTCGCCATTTGCGGAGTTGCCACGATATAATCAAGCTCGCAGGCAGGGTCAGATAGCTCCGAATAGATATAGCTTTTCTTTGCAAACTGTCTTTTAGGAGCTTTCTGCAAACGCTCCTTATTGACCTGCTCCACACGCTGAATGACCTCAAAAAGCCTTGCCCTGCCTGAAATACCAAAGCTTTTCAGTGACGGTGACACTGCAAGACATATAGTTTTCTCCGTTCGGCTCTCATCAGCCACCACAAGGTTTGTATTCAATGGGTCAAGCTGCCTTTCCACGCACTCAACCGAAGCATAAAAAGATTTCAGGTCTATTGCAACATAGGTCTTTTCCATAGCATCACCGCCTTTTTCCTTTATGTATAATAGTATACCACGAAACTTTCTGTTTTACAATAGAAAATCGAACAAAAGTTCTGAATTTTTAATTAACTCTTTTCATGGCAGTTGACAAAGTAAAAAACGTCCCCGAGGAAAGCTTGGGGACGTTAGTGTTATATTTGGTTTTAAGACGGCATACAATAGTCTACCAAGCTTCGCTGTCATAAGGCTCAATAGGAATATTGTAATTCTCTGTTACCTTATAATACTTATCAGTGTCAGTGTCTACCATAAGAACATTTATATCTCCTGTGCTGAGCACATCTCCGTCAATGTAGTAGTGACTCGCTCCGTCATAGTAGATATCGTTAAATCTGCGGTCGCCTGAAATCGTGTTGGTATGGACATGCCCTGCCACCACCTTTTTGTCAAGTCCGTGTATCTTGCCAAGCCGGTGAGGATACTGCTCTGTAAAAATATAATCCTCGGTGCAGTATTCCCAAGCATTGCCCGAATCCTCGTCAATGCCAGCGTGGACAAAGATAGTGTTGCCCTCAACATGATATCTCGGCAGACGTTCAAACCAATATCTATACGAGTCATCAGCGTCATCATATTCGCCGCTGCCTAGCATTTCATTGACAGAAGAAAAACCGCTCATCACCATTTCCTCGTGATTGCCAAGAAGCGCCACCACCTTCCTATGACCATATATATTCTGCAAGCCCATTATCTTTTTAAGCACAGCTATATTGTCCTCGCCGCCGTGGATATAATCTCCCAGAAAGATAAGCTTTGTGTCAGGCTCGTCAAGGTGGTCAATGACAAGCTCCAAAGCGTCGCAAAGTGCTGAATAACAGCCGTGGATATCACTCATGCAGTATATTTTCATGCTTTTCTCCTTTTGTATCATTAGTTTGGTTGTATTCGTTTATCAGGTCTTCCATTTTCTCAGATCTTGTTTTGACCTTATCCATAACTAGGTCGAGCATTTTTTCAGGTTTTCAAGCTTATCTTTTATATTTTCCTTTTCTGCCATAGTTCGCCCTCCTATAACAATTATCTCTATAATTATATTGTATCACAGGGAATATATCCCTGTCAATCAGCTATGCCACACGAATTATAGTATTTGAAATTATCCTGAAAAAAATATCTCCTTTCTCGCTTGTTTCAGGAGTGATACTGTTATACACAAAGGCTGAAACACAGCCGTCTATGCCGTCGCCTTTCATATCAAGGCACTCACGCTCGGCTTTCCAATCGTTTTTGTACGGACTAACATAAAGCACTGCATTGCCACCTATGATAGCATATGGATAACACTTATCCTCACGATACTTCTGAAACTCATCAAACGCAGCCAGAGCCTCTGCTTCCGCTTTTGTGAGCTTCTTTCTGTTTATTCTTCCACTCCCCATTCTGTCTGTCATGAATTTCATGCGCTTTTTGCTTTCTTCCACAAGCTCTTTTTTAGTTGCAAGGACTAGCTTATCATCGCATGAATACTGCTCCTCGCCCTGCCATATCATAGCCTTTTTGTCATATGTAAAATCTATTGGCAGGACAAAGAACACCAGATTTTTACCTCTGTATGCAAATCTGTCTATCTCAGCTATAGCCCTTTTTCTTGTAGGATAAACGCCCCCGCACATACACAATCTGTCAAGCTTTCTGCCGTCCGTCCTGTTGTATGCCTCTATTCTCCACTTTCTTGCGTCAGCGTCACAGTACATAGAATAATCATCATATATCACCGTCTTTTTGCCCTCCTCGATCATGATGACCTGTGTACCATTTCTTTGCTCGTCAAATGGTGGAATGTTATCTGACAATGCCAATCTCTCAATGACCTCTGTGTTAAAAATCTTTGTGTTCTTTTTCATAGCCTTACCTCCGTATCAACTCTGTCTTGACCTTATGTGCTTATTATAGCACCTTTAAGGTTCTGTTTACTGTTCCAAAATGGTCTGTGGTGTGTTTTTTGATTTTATTCCCTTTTCAAGCTTCTGTATATATTATAGCACCCATTTAGTACAGTTTGCCGAACCAATTCGGCACAATTATGATATATTCTTTTTTTCTTATATTTTTTTTGCGAGATATTTGATAGTGTATTTCTCATACAATAAACTTTTCTGCACCCTGTTTTTGCTACAGAAAAATGCTATAATAAAAACGACAAAAAATCGACAAGAAGAGAGGATCAGTTATGATGATAATAAGAGTCATTGTTGCAGGATAGAAAAAATAGTTTGCAAAAATTAATATGACATTTGAATTTTTGAAGCCACCTATTTCAGCGTTGATAATCAAGACTTGATAATTCAGTTTGAGATTAAATGTACTGAAATTGCAAGAAAATGTGATTTATGAAAAGAGGTAAAGCGCAGTGCCAAACATATGGTACAAAAACAAAGGAACCGATACTATTTGGTGGAAAGATGACCCTACAGTTATCGGAGTGTGGATATTCAGCTTTGACAAAACCACTGAATTTAATATGTTCCATGATTATACTTATAAATTAACAAAAGAGCAGAAACAGATTTTTGATAAAGAAAATCCCGAATGGGCGGATTTCTTCAAGGATAGAAAATAGCAGATACAAGGTATTCATTTTGTAATTAGATAAATCTCTGATATTCAACATAATAAAAAAGCCCACAGACCCGATCACATTGATCGCATCTGTGGGCTTTTGAAATTTTACCACACATCATATATCTTAGCCTTTTCCTCGTTGAAATCATCAGGAAGCGTTCCGATATCCCAGCCGGAATTTGTAGTTTCTATGTAAAGATAATGGCTTCCATTGTAATCATAGTACGTGCCGGGGGCGTCGTCTGTTGCCTTTACTCCTATTGCAACGTGTTCAGGAAGCTCGATAAAAATGCAGCCATAGCCAAGTTCTTTGAGCAAAGCTCCCAAAAGTATGGACGAGTCCTCACAATCACCGCACTGGTCATAAAGCGTTTCAAGAGGATATTTTGGAAAATCAGTATATCCCGTTGAGGTCATGTCGTCAACATACTCTATGCTCTGCACGAAATTTGCAGTTTCTCTTATAGTCTCAGATTCGCCATAACCGCATTGGTCGCAAAGGCTTTTTATTTCGTCTGCAAGCTGTTTTACGAGCTTATGATTATTGTCGTCACTTACATAGTTATGATAATCTTTCACATATGAGTATCTCAAAAGACTATGATAATATTCATACATATCGTCCTGAATATTCATTGATATTTCAAAGGTATATCGTTTGTCATAGCTCGTCCAGTTAAAAGTCCTTTTCGACCATGTGGGGTCTGCAGGCTGAACATAGTCAGGCTTTCGGTCGTCACGAGGCTCATATCCGTCCTCATCAGTGACTATGGGTGTTTGCTGAGTAACTGCGGTAGTGGTCTGCTGTGTTGTGGTGGTATATGTGTTGTATGTATTCAATCCCGGTCTTTTCTCTGGATACAGAAATTCATCAATTGTATTGCTAAATGCAAAATATACGCCCACTGCCACACAAATAGTAATAAGTATTTTCTTCATATGTTTGTCCTGTTTTTAGTTGGTTTACGGCTTTTGTCATATGTACATTATACTACAAGATGGTATAAAATACAATACTATTAGATATACTTTACGAATTTGTTCTTATTTTTGCTATGGTTTGATATTTTGCTAAATAGTTGCATCTTATATTATTTGATCATCTTTTTTCATACTCACTAATATCCTCATCAAACACAAGATAAGCCGAACACTCATTGTTCTTTATCATATCATTTATGTTTTTCAAAGCTTCAGCATTTTTGGTTCTTTCTTTTTTAGAAAAATTCTGCTGGAGCTTTATTATATCTTCTATATCCTCACAAGATAAAAGCTTAGGCTCATTTCTTCTGTCCAGCATACCGTATGTACGCTTTGTTTTTGATATCTTATTTATCTTTTGTTTTATAAGCTTTATTTCAGGATTACTTGTCCAAGCAATAGAATGCTTATGATCATATTGATGATTTATTTCACAGCCACAGTAGTCACATTTTAAGTTTTTATCTACATACAGCGTAAGCCGTTCACCGCCAAAAAGAAGGACATTCTTTGATTCTTTTATTGTGCTTATACATTTAAGACACATTTTAAATGCTATACTGCCGGTCAAAACACCATAAGCTAAAATAAAATAAATTCGTTCTGCTTTTAATGCCACAAATAAGATACCTAATATTGAACATATAACTAAAATGCTCTTGTGTATCCTATCAAAGTCTGGTCTTTCGACAAGTTCCATTTTTACAGACGTTACCCTTGCTCTTATCCTGCTGCCAGGGTGTGTCATTTTATAATCATACATTCTATATATATCAAAAGTATGCCAAGAGCGTTGTTCCTCAAAATATATTCGGATATCGTCTATCTCTTGGTTACTTAAAGTTATCTCGGTGGTTTCGCCCTCTTTTATACCAATATCTCTCCGCAGTAACTCAGGAACGATCTTTACAGGTGTTTGTTCAATACTTACTCTTTCCCATCCAATATCTTTTCCACATTCACTGCATCTTATCGGTTCTTCTGCCCACATTGTTAAACAATAATTGTTCATTCAAAAACTCCTTTCTTTATAAAATGTTTACTTCATTACATTTTGACATTTATTTGCCAAATATATTGTATCACACATCAAAACGATCTGTCAAATTTAAAAGCGAACAAATTCGGACAGTTGCACTTTTGTATAATACACATTCCTTAAAGTATACAGATTTCTGGAATATAACAAAAAGAGAATTAATTAAAAAGACACAAAAAAAGTGATATTTGAAGATAGCCAAGAATTTTTGCAAAAGCTTTTTGACATAGCAACAAAAGAAAGCATATATATTTCCCAGAAAAAGATACAAGCAGCACCACGACAGATCACAATAACACTGTTTATAATTATAAATAAAATTGTATTACTTGATATATTTGTTCAACTTATAAGATAAAAAAATAAATGACATATTATATATTCAAAATAAAGAAGATATATCGTTTTATCGCAAATAATAGTTGTTTATTTTCTATATCACGTTTGCCTTAAAAAAGCAATAGCTCATGTAGTTTCAAAGATAAAATCATCGTATTGTACAAATGCGCAAACATTTCATTGGTAATATTGCTGCAAAGCTTGAAGATAACGCATTATAAAATAACAAGTTTTTATTTATATAAACATAAAGCTGTAATAAGTAATAAGGATAAGTGGCTCAGTTTTATTAGATCATATATACTCAGTATGTTTACTTATTCTTGTTATAAAACAAAATAAGAAGAAACAACACATCTTATATTACAAAGAAAGAATGCAAATAATAGTTGTTTCTTTTCCATATCACATTCGCTCTAAAAAAGCAATAGCTCAAGTTGTTTTAAAGATAAAATCAGCGGATTATACAAACTTATAAGCTTATTCTTAGTGGCATTGCAGGCAAAGCATTATGATAACACTATTTTTCATATATTAAAACAAAACTACGTAAATAAGCAAATAAATAAAAAAAGAAGAATAAGCTACTCATTATAATATAAGAAGAAAGCACCACTTCACTTATATTACAAAGGAAGAAGATATATCGTTTTAACTCAAATAATAGTTGTTTCTTTTCCATATCACATTCGCTCTAAAAAAGCAATAGCTCAAGTTGTTTTAAAGATAAAATCAGCTTTTTATACAAATGCGCAAACATTTAATTGGTAATATTACTGCAAAGCTTGAAGATAACGCATTATAAAATAACAAGTTTTTATTTATATAAACATAAAGCTGTAATACGTAAGCAAATAAATAAGAAATAAGGATAAGTGGCTCAGTTTTATTTGATCATATATACTCAGTATGTTTACTTGTTATTGTTATAAGATAAAATAAGAAAAAACAACACATCTTATATTACAAAGAAAGAAGATTTATCGTTTTAATGCAAGTAATAGTTGTTTATTTTCCATATCACGTTTGCCCTAAAAAAGCAATAGCTCAAGTAGTTTTAAAGATAAAATCAGCGGATCGCACAAATATGTTAATGTTTCATTGGCGGTATTGCTGTAATTCTTAAAGATAATGCATTATAAAATAACAAGTTTTCATTTATATAAACGTAAAACTGTAATAAGTAAGCAAATAAATAAGAAATAAGGATGTTAGTGTTTCATTATTTTTTATCATAACTGGCTCACTTTTTTATTAGCGAAGTGGCTCAGTTTTTTATTGACAAAGCACCTATAATTAGCCGCAAGATAAAAAAGATGTAATTGACTTATATGTTATATCTATCTCTTTTCTTATACTGCTCATAATAAAATAGAATAATAAGTTACTCGGTATCTTTACTTATTCAAGCTTATAACAAAGATACTATCAATAGTGAAATTCACTGTCTTTCTTATTATATAATGAGTGTTCAACTTAGATAGTTGATATTTTCCGCCAATCAGTTTGTACATTATATCCGAATACGCTTGTTATTCCTTGTTGAAAACGCATAAACTTCAGATAAATTTTTATTTTATTGATAAAATGCATTGACTTTTGAATAAAAATATGATAAAATTGAATTGTTAAAAGAAGTATAAGTTTAGTGTATCTAAGTCATTTAGATGCTCTTTTTTTTGTATCAAAAAATAGAGAGCTCACATTCGTTAAAAAAAGAATGTGGGCTCTCTTTTTGCTTTTTTGTGGTTTTTGCTAAATGTGGCAAAAAAATCACCTCAGCAATTCCAACAGGTAATACTTGTTTAAAAAAGTCCAACATTGCATTCCTGATTTTCGGAAACGCAAAAAACAGTTTTGTAAAAAATATGTAGTTGAATAAACAGTTAAGACTAATAACGTCTTGTATAGCATATATGATCGTTTTTTAAAATATTGGCATATATGAAACCTATTCCATTCAAAATCTAATAAAGGTCTATTCCATAGATCTTTATTATAAATGCACTGACCCACTTTGTTATAGTTTGCATTATAAATCATACGGTTTGTAGAAGCTTTTGGCATTTTACAAATTTATTAATAAAAAAATATAATACTCCCAAAATGGTTCCACTAATTGTTTTTTAGATCAATTAGTCTACCTGACCAGTAGCGCGAGGTTCGGCGTAAGAGAGCCACTAACACTATAAAGATGTCCACTGAGTATGTCTTTCGAAAGACATACGTCTTCATTTGGTGGTCGGTCTATAATCCGATTCACTGGCCTTTGGTGCTGCTAAATAACACCTTTATACTGTTAGTATCACCTGCACTTGTCCCCACCCACACACAAAGCAAGAACCATAAAAAGGAGTATTTCGATGAGCAAGTTTAAAATTGTAAATAGAATTATTGACGGTAAAAATGTAGAAGTAGAAATTGGTAACAACACGTTGCAGTATGTCTTAACAAATAGGCTAACTGGAATGCGCTCATTCGGTCAAAAGAAACACAGATTCAAGGTTTTAAAAAAGAGAAAGAAAGCTAAGGCTGTTAAAAGTCTAAAAAACAAAGGCTTTAAAGATGAAGAAATCAAAGAAATCTTGAAAGGAATAAACACTTTTAAATGGAAGATATTCTCTGAAGGCACTTTCAATCGATATCTCGGTGTATTAAAACAATTTTGCAAATATCTTAAAGAAAAGTTTCAGACAAGTCACCTAACAATGTTCGAGGCTGAAAAATATATACAGGAGTACATTGATGTACGAGAAGCAAGGGGGTTATCAGCTAATACTCTCAACACTGATCTATCTGCGTTATGCAAGATTTTCGGTCAAAAAATAAGTGACTACAGACACCCTCCTCGCCATGGGGTTCATTTAAAGAATGATCCGACAAAATACAATACTGAAACGGGTGAAACAACTCGTGATGTTGGATTGACCACAGGTTTAAGACGCCGTGAGCTTGGGCACTTAAAAGTCGATGATATAAAATTCATTGACTGCCAAACTGTCCACATTTTCAGTATCGGTAAGGGCGGTAAGCATAATCGTACTGTATTGAAAGGAATAGTCGCAGTGGCAAAGCTAAAAGAATATATTAGTCGTGCAGAGAAAATGAATAATGATTTTTTGTTGACAAAGGCAGAAGCACGCGTCCCAGATGGACTCCACTATTGCAGGGCTATGTGCGCACAGATTACATATAATGCCGTTTTGCAGGAAATGGAAAATGATCCTGCAAAGCGTGCAGAATACATTCAGAAAATCAAGGACGAGTTTAAACGTTGCGGTAGAAAACTCAAAGAGAATCTCGACAAACCTTATCGACTTCGAGGATATAACAGAGAAGCAGCATTATCAATCGGCAAGCCAATTGTCTACGATCGTGTTGCGGCGATGTATGTTAGCCTGTTCATACTCCACCACTTCCGTACGAATACCACCATTCTACATTACTTAGTGAAATAGCGAATCCAACCAAGTTTATCAACATAGAATGGGTGTGTCGGCGTAGCAGAAATTGTTTCGCCATTTACACCAATATGGATAAGTTCGTCAAATACAAATCCAATACCCGGAAGCATTCCAAGCAGATCAAGAATATCATGTCCCGTAATTCCGTCAAGCCAGTTAAGAAACGGACTTAGTCCGAACGGGTCGTTCAGGCTTATCGGATTGCCGTTGACATATGCGTACCTGTTCAAAGTCGGGGTGTCGGTGATTGAACCCGTCATAACGTCCTGATTGATAAAACGCTTGATCTCAGGGTTGTAATACCTCGCCCTCATGTAGTACAGACCGTTGCTGTCCATAGCTACGCCGAGTTCGCCGTTATACAGGAACATTATACCACATTTGTTCTCAGAAAGCAACTCACCATAAGGTCCGTAATCAAAAGTTTCAACGATTTCTCCGTCGATATTTGTCACTGCCTCGGTGCTTCCGATATTGTTGAAGTGGTAAATTAAGTATTCATTACCGTTTTCCTGTGCGATCAGACCAATTCCGTAAATATAATAAGTTGTATCGCCCTCCTTTTCCGCCGTAAGAATACGTGTAAGCGAACTGCTGTTGCTGTCAACAACATACTCGGTCTTTGCTCCATTTTCCGTCTGAGAAATACGGTTGTTTTCAGCGTCGTATTCGTAGGAAATTCCACCCGCCGAAACAAGTCTGTTGCGGCAGTCGTACTCAAACTCAGCCATTTTGCCGTTAAGCGGACCGTAGATCATGTTTCCGTCAGCGTCGTAGGTTTTTCTACATTATTTCAAAGAATTAATCATTGATATCTGATATTGCGATAAATTATATAAAGCAAAACCAATCATCTTATCCATATCATCAACTATAAAGCCAATCTGACCTTTAACCACAACTTTACAATTGCATGAACCATCACCAAATACACAAAATAAATTTTTGCCCTCCAAAAAGAATTTAACAGTTCCGTCATTGTCATTAAAATCATTGGCTTTAGAAAATATTCTAGTATCTACTTGAATACTTTTATCGGAAACAACTGAAAAATTCAGATTAATATGTCTAAAATCATCTGATGTAATAAAACAGGTTATATTTATTACATCACCTGAATACGGCGAAATTCCAATTTCTAATGGCGGACAATTATTTTCAAATTTCAATCTCCAATAACATGGAATAACTTTACTTTTATTTTTTTCGCTAACGGAAACCATCATCATCTCCTTGCCTATTTTCTCCAGATCGAATGTAAATGAATTATAGTTGTTTAAAATATTATTTACAGATAACAACATATTATATACCTACTTTAAAAGAGCGTGATACACAGTACCGTCGCTACCATCTATTCCTAATTCCCATCCATTTACATTTTCAAAGAAATTTCTACTGTCTTTAACATTTGGCAACACAGATGCAACGCTTTCTTCAAAGCTAATCATCATTTCATTTTCTACTAATATTGAACCATTTGCTGCGTTTACGCGCTCTGCCATATGCTTTGTTGCATTTGGATGAACTTTAACTTTATTACCATTCACTTCATATCCTTTTAATTCAAATGACCTTGGAATGTCAGTTCCATCTCTTACACCTGAATCGGAAGTAATATTATCTTTCCAATTATCAGATAATTCAGGAACCGTACATTCATTATGCACCAGCACCCCACACTCACCAACAAAGTAAGTATGGAACTCCTCAACCTCAAAGTTATAAACCTTAATCGGGTTTTCAAGAATCTCGTGCTGAACCCATTCAACTGTTACAAGTTCACCATTTGAAAGTACAAGTAAATCGCCTGCACGAAGTGAACGTGCTAAAGTCCAACCAAGTTATTGATAGCAATTATTTTTATAATCCTAATTATACTATAAAATCTGTAAAAAATCAATAACCGAATACAGAAAAAGCAGACGTGGCAAAACGTCTGCTCAGCTATTTGGAGCAAGCAACGGGAATCGAACCCGCATCCCAAGCTTGGGAAGCTTGTATACTGACCATTGTACTATGCTTGCAAAAAGGCAATACTAAAATATATTGCCCTAGAGCAAAGCCCATTCACCACGGACTTTGCTCATTCTTGTATTTTTTATTGTATTTCATCTTTAAACGCCAAGATGTGTATCCCACGCATGCCCCAAGAGTGTTGTTGAAAACATCATCAAATTCACAAAGCCCTCTGCCTGTGATATACTGCGTTATCTCGATACCTGCTGAAAAGGCAAGGGACATAAGAAAAACGCTTTTGAACTTTGTGACGTTTAAAAGATATGGCAGCAAAACGCCCAAAGGTATAAACATTGCAATGTTTCCGAAAATCTGTACCAGCCAAAAATCCCGCAGATACTTGATGCTTATGTTCTCCAAAAGGTTTCGCACCTCCCAAAAGGGCACAAGCTCCGCCTGACGCTTGCCCCACTGTCTGTCTAAAAGTGTGAGCCAGAAGACGGCAAAGATGTACACTGCAAACAGCGATGTAAGTATTTTTCTCTTTTTACTCCACCGTAACGCTCTTTGCAAGATTTCTCGGCTTATCAACGTCATAGCCCTTTCCTACTGATACATAATATGACAAAAGCTGAAGCGGTACTACTGAAAGGCTTGCCGCAAAAAGGTTATCTATTCTTGGAGTGTAAACTGTGAAGTCAGCAACGTCCTCCATAGCATAATTCCCATAGGTAGTAAGTCCGAAAAGCTTTGCTCCACGGCTTTTTACCTCGACCATATTGCTTATGGTCTTTTCATAAAGTGCAGACTGTGTTACCACGCTGAACACGACAGTTCCGTCCTCGATAAGGCTGATAGGGCCATGTTTAAGCTCGCCTGCTGCATAAGCTTCGGAATGGATGTAGCTTATTTCTTTGAGTTTAAGGCTTCCCTCCATGCCTACTGCATAGTCGATACCTCTGCCGATAAAGAATGCGTCCTTTATATTCACTACCTTTGAAGCGAACCACTGCAAGCGCTCCTTATCCTCGAGGATCTTCTCTATCTTTTCAGGGATAGTATTGATCTCCTCAACGAGCTGAGCAAATCTTTCGTCGGATATCTCCCCTCTTGCTTTTGCAAACTGCATTGCAAGGAGATATGCGGCAACGAGCTGACAGCTATAGGCTTTAGTTGTTGCGACGGATATTTCAGGACCTGCGAGGGTATAGAAGACATTATCGGCTTCTCTTGCAATTGATGAGCCAACCACATTTACGATACCGAGAGTTCTTACTCCTTTATCCTTACAAAGTCTTAATGCTGCAAGGCTGTCGGCAGTTTCGCCCGACTGGCTTATGATGATAGCGAGGCTATTTTTTGCAAGCTTCATTTGTCTGTATCTGAACTCAGAAGCAAGCTCCACACGGACAGAGAGCGAGGTCAGTTCTTCGATAACATACTGAGCCACCATACCAACATGGTAGGCAGAACCGCAGGCAACTATATACACCTGCTGGATATTTTTCATATCCTCGTCAGAAAGTCCGACGCTTTCAAAGCTAATATTTCCATCTGCAAGTACAGAATTGATAGTATCCTTTATCACCTTTGGCTGTTCGTGTATTTCTTTGAGCATAAAATGCTCATATCCGCTTTTTTCTGCAGCTTCTGCGTCCCACTCGATAGTTTTCATTTCTTTCTGTATTTCTTCGCCATCGAGATTGTAGAAAGCAACTGCGCCCTTTGTAAGTTTTGCAAGCTCCATATTGCCTATATAGTAGACATTTCTTGTATACTTAAGTATTGCAGGGACGTCAGAAGCGAGGTAGCTTTCACCGCCTGTAACGCCTATTATCATAGGGCTGTCTTTTCTTGCGGCATATATCTCACCGGGATAGTCCTTGAACATAACAGCAAGGGCATAAGAGCCACGGATACGGACAAGGGCGTGATTAAGAGCGTCAACAGGAGTACCCAGGTACTTTTTGTAATAATAGTCGATAAGCTTTACAGCAACCTCGGTATCAGTTTCAGACTTAAAGGTATATCCTTTTTTGATAAGCTTTTCACGAAGCTCCTGATAGTTTTCGATAATACCGTTATGTACGGCGATAACATTTTCATCGTCGCTGCAATGAGGGTGGGCGTTTACAGTTGACGGCTCGCCATGGGTAGCCCAACGGGTATGGCCTATACCGCAAGCACCTTTTACAGCTTTTCCGTCGTTAGTCATTTCCTTTAGGACTTTCAGTTTGCCTTTAGCTTTTACGATCTCAGGCTCTGCGTCACCGTTTCTTACAGCGATACCGGCAGAGTCATAGCCTCTATACTCCAGCTTTGACAGGCCGTCCAAGAGGATCGGGGCTGCCTCGTTATTTCCAGTAAATCCAACAATTCCGCACATAACAGTGTCTCCTTTAAGTTTTATTTTTGTTGATGTAATCTTCTATAGCAGGTCTATTTGGAGGAAAGATATCCTCTGGCAGGTCGCAGATATCAATAAATTTAAGCTGCGACACCTCAGAAGCCTGCATTTTAAGCTCGCCTGTATACTCGTGACAGGTGTAGACGATATCAACGTTTGACACCTTATCGCCATTTGGATAAGTATACTGCATTTTTTCACCTGAATAGACGCCAAGCAGTTCGAGCTTTTGTGCTTTAAGACCTGTTTCCTCAAAAAGCTCTCTTTCGGCTGTTTGCTCAACAGACTCTCCAAGCTCTACCGAGCCGCCTGCATATCCCCAGCTTCCGCAGTCTGTTCTCTGCTGCATGAGCATTTGACCTGCTTCGTTTATTACTATTACGCTTGCTCCCACCTGCAGCAGAGGGGTGTGACCTAGGTGCTGGCGGAGGGATTTTATGTAGTTGGACATATTTTACACCTCAGAATAAATAGTTTTGCTACAGATATTTAACAAAAAGCAAATACTATCCTGCAATCCATGGTTGATACTCTTTACCCTCTAAAATATCAGCAATTCTCTTACAAGCATTGCCGTCGCCATATGGATTACAAGCTTTAGCCATTGAATCATACGCATCCTGATTTTCAAGAAGTTCTTTAAAATTCTTATATATAGCTTCTTCATCTGTTCCCACAAGTCTGAGCGTACCCGCTTTGACACCCTCTGGTCTCTCTGTAGTATCCCTCATAACAAGCACTGGGCGACCATATGAAGGTACTTCCTCCTGAATTCCACCAGAATCTGTTAAGCAAAGATGACATCTAGCCTCAAAATTATGACAATCAAACACTTCAATAGGCTCAATTATATGAATTCTGTCACAGCCACCAAGTTCTTCGTCGGCCGCTTTTCTAACAACGGGGTTCATGTGAATTGGATATACAGCCTTACATTCAGGATGTTCATCCAGCACACGACGTATAGCTCTGAACATATTATGCATTGGCTCGCCAAGATTTTCTCTCCTATGTGCAGTAATAAAAATCAATTTACTATCACCGACCCATTCAAGTTCAGGATGTGTATAATCCTCTTTTACAGTATGCTGCATTGCGTCTATTACTGTATTGCCCGTTATATAGATCTTAAAAGGATCTTTTCCCTCTTTTATAAGGTTATCCGCCGCCATTTGAGTTGGTGCAAAATTATACTGTGAAATGATGCCGACCGCCTGACGATTAAATTCTTCGGGATACGGCGAATAAATATTATATGTACGAAGTCCCGCCTCAACGTGTCCGACTGGGATCTGAAGATAAAAACAAGCCAAGGCAGTTACAAAAGTGGTAGAAGTGTCACCATGTACAAGAACTACGTCTGGTTTAACATTCTCAAGGACAGTTTTGATCTTTTCAAGTATTCCTGTTGTTATATCAAACAATGTTTGACCCTGTTTCATAATTGAGAGATCATAATCAGGAACAACATTAAATGTGTTTAAAACCTGATCCAGCATCTGCCTGTGCTGACCAGTGACGCACACGATAGTTTCTAAAAACTCTCTTGTTTTTAATTCATTGACTAATGGACACATTTTAATTGCTTCTGGTCTTGTGCCGAAGACCAACATGATTTTTTGTTTCATATTTACTCCCTATATATCAAAGCCATAACCACTTTCAGCTAAAGCTATTTTCATTTGCCTCTTTTCCTCATCTGATTTTTGTGAATAATACGTATCCCATACAGGCTTTTGTTCAAATTGTTTTTTGCACTTATCCACATAATCGTCATATGATCCAATAATATGGGCAGGATTTCCCACCACCACAGAATTATCCGGAATATCCTTTGTAACGATACTTCCAGCTCCTACAATAACTTTGTCTCCGATTTTTACATTTGGCAAAACTATGCTTGATGCACCGATAAAAACATCATTTCCAATATCAATTCTGCCAACTCTACTATAACCAAGTATTTTTTTGGTTGAACCATCGTGAGTCAATAATTTACTGCCACTTGCAAGTGTAACATTATCACCAATAGTAACCAAAAATTCATGACCATCGTCAATACTTCCATAAATATGACAGTTCTCACCTATGGATACACCACGCAAGCGAAGTTCATAAACATCTGGATTACCGCCACGGACTTTCCTCCATAACTTTTTCATTAAAACTTTAAACTTCATATTAAACACCACTCATCAATTAGCATTTACAGTTCTTTTAATATCTCCACCGTATGTGTCAAGCCTTCCTGAATAGAAAAAGTATCAGTATATCCAATACTTTTTATCTTCTCATTGTTCAATGATGAATTATTCATTGGGTTGAACTGCTTTAAATCGGCTTCCGTTGGTTCTTTTATTTTCAAGTTGACCTTCCCAGCTTCAGCTAAAATTTGTGCCATTTTCCTGATGCTTGTGACCTCATCATGACCAATATTATAGGATTCACCTTTTTCACCATTTATTAAAGCAACAAGAATAGCTGCAGCACAATCCAAAGAATAGCAATAGGAACGCTTTTGAAGCCCCAAGCTTTTCATCTCTAGATCTCTACCTTGTGCTGCACGATATGAAAAGTCAGAAGAAATTCTCTTATCTTTAGGAGATGCAGTAGGCCCATAGATATGACCGGGTCTGACAATAACAGTGTCTACATCATATTCAGATGAGTACGACTTGCACAGCACCTCAGATGCCCTTTTAGCCTCAGAATATGACGAGCGTATGGAATTTATATCTATCGATCCGAATTGGCTTTCCTCAAATGCCTCCTCAGTACTTTTTGAGCCATACACCTCACTTGATGAAATATATAGCATACGCTTTACATTATTATCCTTGGCATACTCCAATAAATTTAATATTCCATTAAAATTTGAGAGCATCGTTTCCACTGGCTTTGCCACATAAAGTTCCGGTGATGCAACGCCTGCGCCATGGATAATATAATCCACCTTAAAGTTGAAATCAATGGGCTTTGTTGCGTCATATTCAACATACTTTACGCAACTCACACTGCCATATCTTTCTGAAAAACCAGTTTGATTTATGTCTGCAATATATATTATCAAATTTGCATTTGAACTTATATTATATTCAATCAAAATATCCACAACAGATGAACAAATCAATCCTAATCCACCCGTTACGAGTATGCTACTATTATCGAAACAATGTAAATCATTTTTTTCTATTACACGTTTAATGTCAGAAATATAAATTTTATTCTCTAATATGTCTTTCATTTCTTTATCCATGCATCGTTTTTAGCATTAAGTAATGCCTTAAATATTTCAATATCTTCTACTGTTGTGATTTTTATATTTTTCTCAGATCCCTTTGAAAAATAGGTCGTATAACCATAGTGCTGCATTAATGAACACGACGCAGCTGTATTAGTTATACCATCATTTATTGCTCTTTGATGTATTGACCACAACTCATCAAATTTATATGAGTGAGGAGTTTGTGTACGCCAAAGATCTTCTCTTTTTAATGCTTCCTTAGACTTGAAGCCGTCTTTTGAAACAAACACAACTTCTGAAGTTGGAATAACAGCTACCGCAGATCCATTAATTTTCTGCTTGACAATATTATCGGTGATAATATCCTGTGATACCATAGGTCTATTTCCGTCATGTATCATAACGATAATATTTGCAGTTTCTTTATGATCTTCAGTTATAGCTGATAACGCATTATAAATTGACTCTTGTCCTGTTTTACCGCCTGTAACAATTCTTTTTAACTTACCTATGTTAAACTGTTTAGCATAGGCATCCAAAACATTATTCCAGCCTTCTAAACAAGCTACATAAATTTCATCAATATTCGGGTGCTGTTGAAAAGCCTCAAGTGTATATACTATTATTGGCTTATTATCCACCGTAATAAATTGTTTAGGCAAATCCTGGTGAGTTCTTGAACCAATTCCGCCTGCGGTTAATATTGCTATAGTCACTTTTTTATCACTCCATATCTTTGTATCTAGCTTCAAAATTATGATTTGATACTCTGGATTCCACTGGTGGTAGTCGCATATAATCACCATACAATTGTTTTAAATAAGCATCATAGTTTTTAGGAGCAGCAAACATTTGCCCCTCAAACTCTACATCAGTGCAATTGTCAAAGATATTTTTTAAGAAAATATCTTTTTTATAATATGCACCGCCTGTTGCATATACATATTTTGACTTATCATAATGATACTTCTTTGCTAATTTCTCATATTTCTGCTGGTAATCAGTTAAACACGACTTTTGGTTAATAAGGTACCACAATACACTCTTAACGTATTCATAAATATTTTTTCTTAATGTTGGTCTTAATTTAGAAAAGCTATTTATTCGTTTTCGACACTTATCCATTTCATAAAAATGCTTTTCACACTCTTTTTCATCCAAGGGCATTCCCTCAAGCGGAAACACATCCACATAAACGCCCATATTTTTTATCGTCTTATAGTTTAATTCATCAAGTATGGTTTCATTATCAACAACTTTTGCAAAATTATAATAATAGTCAGACTGTGCTGGATATAAAGCTCTATACTTGCCATTCGTTTTATTCAATAGTTCAATAAAAATATCATAGTCTGGACGTGGCATCACAATATCTATATCATCATCCCATGGGATAAATCCCTTATGTCGAACTGCACCAAGAAGAGTACCGCCACATAAAAAATATCTAAGTTTATTTTTTTTACATAGAACGTCAATATAAACTAAAATATCTAATTCGATTTTCTTCAACTCTTCAACATCAATACTTTTCATACTCTAACTCCTTGCAGTAAATCGACCAATAATCGACTTAATATCTTCCTTATAAAAAATAACATACACCGTTGCAGCAATTATGCCCACAATTAAAGTTGTAATAATTGCATATATAAACCAGCTTGCGAATGTCATAATTTTAGTATAATCTAATATTACATTACACAGTACTATAGCAATAATAATTATGGCAAAACTTGCCGTAAGCATCTTGAAAGCTTTGGTTATCGGTCTATATATTACATTTTTAGAAAGAAATATGATCTCATACAAATAACGAACCAACATTCCTACAACAGTTCCTATAGCGACACCGAGAATTCCCAATTTGCAAATTAGAACCAATGCCAAGGAAACCAAGAGATTTAATACACATTCAAGTATTGCCCCCAACTGTGTTTCCTTAAATTTATTAGCATTTGTAGACACCGTACTATAAATGCAACGCAAGCAATAAATAATCTCAGCCAAAATTAGAACATAACCAAACAATGGCTGAATATAATCCATATCGGTCATATTTATAGTATATAATCGAATAAAAGGAATAAGCATAAGTCCTGTAACGGTGTATAGAACTGTTGCTATCCCCCCTTGAACTAGTTCAAACTGATTGACAGTCGCATTTATTTGATCCGCTTTTTTTGATTCAATCAGGTTTCCTAAACCAGCAGCTATTCCTGTCGAAATAGAAGTAATAATTTTTTCTACACCGAAAATTATTGCACCATATACATTGTAAACAGAAACCACGGCGGTACCAACAAAAATAGTAAGTATGGCAGCATCTGTATTTGTATGTATATAATACGCAAAATGATGCACCATTCCATTCCAACGTTGGTTCAAAGCCGTTTTATCAGCTTTGACATTTCGCTTTAACTTATAATGGCGTTTGACGTACAATGTATAAAATAGAGGTCTCAGCAAGCCAATAATACACATAGAGAAATATATCATCCTAATATCAGCTTTAAGACTAACCCAGAATAGAGAAACAATAATATTAACTACTGTATATATTATATTTACAATATAACTGATTCTGATTTTCTGATCCGCAGATAGCAACGATGAATATGGAAGTGATACAAAATATTCAGCAAATGTACTTACACTTAATATCAAAATCAATGAAACAATATATGACCTAGCCATGTCCGTTTTGGCAATCAATGGGTATACTACGCATAAAACTAGCACATAAAAAACAAAAATAACTCCTATTTTTCTATAAAACCTTTTTTGTTCATTGATTATTCCAGACACTCCATCCATATCATGTTTGGATAAAGGCTTGTATAAAGAAGCTCTAAATATACTTCCTACGCCGGCTTCTAGCAATGATATATATGTTAAAAATTGAGTGATAGATGAAACCAAACCATTAACATCAGAACCATATGCAGGTATTATCAACCTTGGCAATATTAAACCTCTTGCAAAAGTTGCTAATTGCAATAATAAAGAAAATATAACATTCAAAATTGCGTTCTTTGTTCTACTATTACTCATTTTTTCTCCCAATTGACTTAATTTTATCCCACAAATACAATGGTAATGTCCACCTAGATTTAAAACAAAACAAAATAAATTTATTTCTCATTCCTGTAAGCTTTACTTTACGCAATGCCTCTTGGAAGGTCGAATCGCACAAATATCGATTCATATTTTTCTTCTTGGCTTTATATGAATCACCATTATTAAAACTAAATTCATTGTTTTTTGCCAAAAACAAAAGGTATACTGCATATTCGTTAATTTGATTACTGGACTCCCATCCTGTCTTCTTTTCAATTAATTTTAGATATGCGATAAGATTATGTATTCTTTTTAACAAATTTTTATCATATGTATGTGTCATAGAATTCATATTTTGGCGATACATATATCCAGTATAATTTAAAATACTAATTGAATTAGCTTCTAAAAGTATAGGATAAGTAACCGCAACATCTTCACCTAAAGTGATATCATCTGGGACACTCTCATATACTGTTTCAGCAATGCTTCTTTTAAAACACTTTGACCAAACAGTTGGAATGATGTAAAATGAGTAAAAAGGTTCTTTCGAGAGCATCTTAACATATATTTCTTTCTGCAACTCACTCTTGCCATAAATCTTGCTTGATCCCGGCTGATATATTTCTGTTACTGTATTTTCATTATAGTATGATGTATATCCTGTACAAATCACATCTACCTTATGTATACAAAATTCCTTTCCATATGTTTCAAGCATATCATGTGAAACAAAATCATCTCCATCGACAAAGCAGATGTACTCGCCCTGCGCTATTTTTAGTCCAGCTTTTCTTGCAGAAACCAGACCTCCGTTCTTTTTGTGAACAACTTTAACTCTGTTATCTCTTGTCTTATATTCATCACAAATAGACGAACATCCATCTGGAGAGCCGTCATCGACCAAAATAAGTTCAAAATCTTTGTAACTTTGATTAAGAATACTTTCTATGCATTGTGAAAGATACTTTTCAACTTTATAAATCGGCACTATTACACTAAACATTCTGAACTATTCCCTTCTTCAAAAACACAACGTTTACTTGAAATATTGATATTCAAGCCTACCCATATAAGCATATAATAAAAAGAAAGCTCATTTATCGTGAAACAACCAAGAACACCGCTCATTATAATAAACGCCAAGAGCAACAAATAATTAATAATTCGTTTTCGTCTATTATACTTTTGGGCTCGAAATATCAAAACAATCATAAACAAATAAAGAATGCTCCCCAATATTCCTACAAAATACACTGATTCAACATATGTATTATGAGGACCTCCAGCTGAAAGATAATTTGCACCTATTCCCCGTCCGAAAATTAATGATAACGGAGAATTATTTAAATATTCAAAATATATTCTCCATAAGTCAAAACGACCTGTTGATATATCACCTTCAAATAATCTACTGAACATTATGTCCATATATCCTATTTTTTTTAGCCAAGTCACAATACCTGTTCCAAGTGTAAATACGAATGCCAATGCTATCACCATCATTTTCGGTGATCTTAGCATATAAATCATTGATACAATACCAATTATTACTACAGAAAATAAAAACATTTTACTATAAGTTTGAAAACCAAAAAATAATAGCGAAACAAATATAATCCACATTAAAATTTTGTTGCCTATTTTATTCATTATCAAAATCATAGAAAGTACAACAGCAAATATAACTGACATAGCGTAGAAATTCGGATCATAATTTAGTCCAGTGAATCGATATGTCACATTTCTACCATCATACAAGGTATATTCGTTTCTAAAATACGCCGACAACTGCGATAAAGACGTGCGGAAAGTTCCCACAATAGAACTACCAATAACGCCCAATATAAATGCCATGATATGATTTTTAAAATCACTTAACTTAACCCTGTTTACAAAAAAGTAAAACAGGATTATTCCCATAATCATTTTAAACGCAGTGGTATAATTATCTCCCATCCCCACTATTAGGTATGCTGAAAAAATTAATATAGGAATCAGTTGTGTTACTTTAAAAGAATTTATTCGCACTATTAAAATTACGCCTGTCACGATCATTACATAAGCAAAGAGAGATGTAGTAGTTGGACTAAGTTTATATACTACAGTAAATGACATACAAAAAAACAAATGATAATAGATATTGTTGATGTTTTTGGTAAAGCATATTAGTATAGTAAATACTGCAGTAGGTATAAATATATACCTATTAATCCATATACCTCCGCATATTCCCAAAAACAAAATCAAACACTGCGACAGCATCATTTTACTAAAGCCACATATTTCCTGCTTTTTCATCTGCATTTACTTCTGCTCCTTGTAAATTTTATTCATTCTCTATATAGGAGAATTGTTTAAGTTGTGTTTCATTTGTCAATAGAATTTCTTCTTTTTTTTCTTCTTTTTTTAATTTTTTTAAGACACTTTCCAACATGCTAAAATCTTCACATACTATCCCAGAATCATTTGTTATCATTTCATGTGCAGAAGTAGTATTGGTCGATATTATGGGAAGTCCCAAGATTTTAGCCTCGTCAAAAACCATAGGAGCAGCCTCATGTAAGGAAGGAACTAATAAATAATCCGCATTTCTCATATATCTATATGGATTTGCTTGTTCCCCTGCCATGTAAACCTGATCTTTCATATTGTAATTTGCAATTTTGTCATCTAATAACTCCCTTTGTGGTCCATCACCAATAATATAGTATCTTATATCTTTTCTTCTAGTTGCATATAATGCATCAATGGCCTGCTCTATTCCTTTTTCAGGAGATAGCCTTGCAACTGTCAATAAATTTACAAACGAACCATCGTAATGGTATGGATCTTTCTTTGCCAAACCAACTACATCCAAATCGTAAAAATTTCTCAAAGTATAAACTTTTGATTCTTCCACATTTGAGCCTTGAATAAATCTTTTTTTTACTGATTCTGAGCAACAGGCAATTTTGTCAAACTCTGAATACTCTGCATTATTTTCCCCTGTCATACAACCTGAATTTAAATAATCGCAATGTATTAGACAAATTTTATTTTTACATGCAACTTTATCCAGTACGAAATCGCCACACCCATTAGAAAAATACTTATGGTGTGGTAAGTGAGAGTAGGAGAACGCCGCATCATATCCATATATCTTCTTTTGAAATAGTCCCAACAATTTCATTGCACTTCTTCTTGAAGAAACCGCTGCAACCTTCATAAGGAAAAATTTTATTATGAACAGTAAAGGATATTGTTTTAATTCTGCTCTCGTTAATCCCAACATCCGATAACACTTGTTCGGCTCAATAATTTTAACATCATTTGGAACGCCAGACAAAAGAGTGCCACTTTTGCTAAAAAGCAAGAGTGTAACATTGTAATCATTATGGATTTCTTTCAATAAATTTATTAGGGATTTCTGTACTCCACCCATATCTAAATTATTGTTTACTATTAATATTTTCTTCATCTGCTTAATCCTGCATACAATTCTAGTAAACGTCTTTCCATCTCGTCCCAACTATATTGCTCTCTGTACAACTTTTTCATACGTTCTTTCATTACCTGCCACTGTGATTTTCGATCTATTAATTCATTTACACCACTAATAAAACTTTCCTTAGAATAGTCGATCAACACACCTATATCATTTTGGGAAACAACACCAGACATACCTGTGTTTTTAACCATTATTACGGGCTTTCCCAACATCAAGCTTTCATAAAATTTATTTGGTGCAGCATAGAAATGATTATCAATACTTGGATCATATATAGCAAGCATAATATCGCATTTATTTTCAAGTGCCAACGTATCACTGTAAGACATTAAACCATAAAAATAAATATTGTTAAATTTTTCCGACATGCTTTGTATAAAAGACTCATATTTTCCAAAGCCGCCGATATGAAGTTCAATGGAATCAGACTCACTCACGGCCTCCACAATTTCTTTCAATAGCCTATAATCTTGCAATATGCCAACATAGACAAGTCGAACTTTATCTGAACAATTAAATTCGACACTAACATCTGTAATTTGATATTTTGATGGTGTATTATGTATGACTGTTAAATTTCGAGGCTTGCTTCCTGAAATTTGTTGTTTTCGTTCTTCAGTGCATATAATTGTTGCATCAGCTTTATTAATAATTTTATACTGTGCCTTTTTCACGCATTTTTGAAAAAAAGATGTTGGTCTATCATAAAGAAAATCAAATATGTCAAAAATAAACTTTTCATTTTTACGTTTAACAATGCCACAAGAAAAAAAAGCTGTATCAAAATCACAACTGTGGACAATATCAAATCTATTTTTCTTTAACCATTTGTGCATATGTAATTGAAATTTCAAATATGGTATAACATTTTTAAAACCCTCTCCAAACGTGGCAGTATAGCCAAGTCTTGTAATTGGTATTTTACAATCTGCAACGTTAACAAAATCATTTGTTTCACGAATATTAGTGCTACGATCCCATGCCAATATATGAACATCATAACCGTTTTTTTTCAACGTCCAAGCCTCTTTTTCAACTCGTGAATCTGGTCTTACAGGATTTGAACGTATTATACACACCTTTTTACCTTTGACTTTTCCATTCATATGCCTCACCTTATTTTGCTCCGCTGAAAACATGCTGAATGCACGTTATCATCTTATAGATTCATATATATTCTTCATAACCTGGTTAACCGTAGTAATATCAAACGACTTAAGTTTGATATAATTTCTTTTTATATTCTGTTCCATGTCCTGCTGCCACAAACAACGTTCAATACATTTTCTTGCCTGCTCTACATCTCTCGATGGAAACATATAATCGTTTTCCAACAAATCTTCACTACCACGAATTTTTGAAGATATCACTGGCGTTTTCATTGCCATAGCTTCCATTAGTGCCACTGGGAGACCTTCCTGCAAAGACGGAAAAACGAACAGGTCTGCACAGGCGCACAATTCATTAATATCTTTCCGGTATCCAAGGAAAAACACATTATTCTGCAATTCATTTTGATAAACCAAATCTTTCAAATATTTTTTCAATGGGCCACTTCCACAGATAAAATATTTCCACTTCTTGCAAGAAATTTTGGCAAGTGCCTTAATAATAATCTCATGATTTTTTCTTTTGCTTAATTCGCCAACAGAAAGAAGCATTTTTTCATTTTCGTTTACACCAAGCTCAGTTCTCTTAGCAGAGATGAAATCATTAGAAAAAAGAGTTCGATCAAATTTTTTTAAATCAATGCCAACACCGGGAACATAAAGAATTTCTTTTGCCTTCATATGCTTTTGCGCAAAATGAAAATCCTCCTGATTGATTGTGATCAATATATCCGTCCAATAAGAACATATTCGTTCAATAGGATAGTAGAATAACCAATTAATCTTAGGTGCACCCTTAAAAAAGTGAAAGCCATGCGCCGTATAGATTACTTTTAGTCCTTTAGAACGAAACTGATGACATGCAATTCTTGTACATATTGACGCTAAAGGTGTATGGCAATGAACAATGTCATAGCTTCCTTCAGAAATAATTCGTTGTATCTGTGCTATTGCTGCGATATTTCCTTTACTGAAAGGAGATCTGCTACACGAAATACTATAAATTTTATAACCTGATTTCGTATAATATTCTGGAACAGGTGTTTCAGAATTGTTTGTTGCAATATCGATTATATAGCCTTCAGAAGTCAGTTCCGCAACTAAATTTTCGAAAAAGCACATGGTACACCCAATTGTTGTTATATAAAGTATTTTCATAATTATAAGTTATCCTCCAAAGATTTACATTAAGCTTCATTCCACATCATTTTTTTTATTATAACTACCGTCAACCACAAAATCCAATTTTTTCAAATCTCTCTAACATACAATTAGAGAGATTGCAACTATATGGTCACACTTTTTTAACTACTTATCTAAATTCATAGACTAATTTTCCATTATGAAGAAATAATCGTTGCCCGATTGTTTCCAACAATTAACTATATTTCAAATTAATAAACTTCGATACCATTATCTGCCAAAATTAATATTTTCATTTAATTTTCCTTGCTGGCACCCCAACATAAGTACCACTTTCATTCACATCTCTAATAACAACAGCACCTGCACCGATAATACAACCCCCGCAAATACTAACATTATTGCTAACTGTCGCACCTATACCGATCCATGTCTTATTACCAATATCAACCGTACCAGCAACATGAGCACCAACTGATATATGCACATAATCACCAATTATACAATCATGATCGACCGAGGCACAGGTATTTATTATACAGCCTTTTCCTACAACAGCGTCGGCATTGATAACCGCATTTGCCATAACGACAGTTCCGCTCCCTATTTGAGCAGACGGCGATATGACCGCACTTGGATGTATTAAAGTCGGAAAATTTCTGCTAGCCACGCTGTCTTGTATACGACTGCGAATTTCAGCATTGCCTATAGCTACTATGATATCGCCTTCGTACCTATCTATCTCAGAAGAATAACCTACAACTGTATGTTTTCCACACTTTTTCAAAGTTTCGTTATCGTCAAAAAACAAGATGCTATCATAACCATTCAATTCTGCAATATCCGCAACAACTTTGCCATGCCCACTAGCACCGACTATAAGTAATTGTTTCATTAACTTACCTCTTTAGTTCCCATAAATTCTTCCATAGTAGCCGATGTATCAGAACTAATACCGTCCCTTTTTAATACAACTTTAACTGTATCAATTATAACTTTTACATCTGTTATAAACGAAATATTGCGAGTATACCAAACATCCATTTTAAACTTTTCTTCCCAAGTAACAGCATTTCTACCGTGTGCCTGGGCATATCCCGTCAAACCAGGTCTAACATCATGACGATGACGCTGTTCTTCGTTGTATCTCGGAAGATACTTCACTAGCAACGGCCTCGGACCCACAATGCTCATATCCCCTATCAAAATATTGATAAGCTCTGGCAATTCGTCAAGCGAAGTACTCCTAAGTATCCTTCCATACTTATTCAAACGCACATCATCAGGCAAAAGCTTTCCGTCCTTGTCCTTGCGATTGTCCATAGTCCGAAACTTTATGAGTTTAAAGATCTTCTCATTCTTACCAGGTCGTGCCTGAGTAAAAAATGGGTTGCCCCTCATAAAGACTGCACCAAGAATTATCAATATCACCAACAGCGGAGACAGAACGATAAGTGCCATTAAACTCAAAACAAAGTCAAGTACCCTTTTTATGTATTTCGCATACATTACTCAAAACAACTCCTGATAACCCGAATAATTCTCTCCTGCTGTTCCTCAGTCATCTTATTATCGCTAGGCAGGCAAGCGCCTCTGTCAAAGATATCAGCGCCTACATCTTCTGCACCGCCTGCAATATAAGCATTTGTGCGGCATCTGATACTGCCGTTGCGACCAACACACTCGTGCATTCTGTACATAGGCTGCATGTGCATTGGCTTCCATATTGGTCTGCCCTCTGCATTTATGCTTGCTATCGCTTCCAAAATTTCAGTAGGACAAGTCTTGCCTGCTTCTTTAATGTACAAAGCCTCGCTGTCGCTTCTGACCTGCTTGCACATTGCGTCTTTATCTATGATAAGTGCAGACAGCCAATAATTCGGCTCTGTTCCCTCAACGATAGGATTCATTTTAACAGGAAGTCCTTTAAGACCCTCTTTGTATCTCTCGTATATTGCTTTTTTCTGCGCAATATGCTCCTCAAGATGCGGATACTGACCACGAACGACTCCTGCAATAACATTCGACATACGATAGTTGTACCCGACCTCTTCATGCTGATACCATGCCGCATTCTCACGAGCCTGCGTTGACCACTTACGAGCCCTGTTTGCATCTTCAAGGCTGTTCGTCAGCAAACATCCGCCGCTAGAACCTGTTATTATCTTATTGCCATTGTAGCTTACAGCACTGTAATCGCCAAAGCTTCCACACTGTCTGCCGTCAATTGTAGCACCCATAGCTTCAGCAGCGTCCTCGATCAAAAGCGCACCATGCTTCTCGCATATCTTCTTTATCTCGTCCATTCTTCCAGGAAAACCGTATAGCTCAGCGCTTACTACCAGCTTGACTTCAGGATACATCTCAAAAGCCTTTTCAAGCGCCACAGGATCCATGTTCCAAGTATCTCTGTCAGTGTCGATAAAAACAGGGATACCGCCCTCGTAAACAACTGGGTTGAGAGTAGCGTCAAAGGTCATGTCGCTGCAAAAAACTCTCCTGCCCTCAAGAGCGCCATGAGATATAGCAGGCTTGCCATAAAGCCTCTCGCCAGCAAGCTTACAACACAAGTGAAGCGCAGCCGTGCAGCATGAAAGGCCAACAGCATACTTGACTTCAGACTTCTCCGCCGCTATCTTCTCGACCTCATTTATATTCTTACCGACTGTAGACATCCAGTTGGTATTATAAGCCTCAGTAACATATTCAAGCTCCTCACCATGCATTGTAGGTGACGCAAGCCATACTTTTTGTTTAAAGGGTTCTATTTTTTCCATTATTTTTCCCTCTTCCATATTTACTTCATATAAGTAACCATAATTACACTCATTCACGTTAATAATTTTATCACAAAATTTTAATCTAGTCAAGTATTTACCCCATACTTATGTATATTTTTTCAAGAATCGTACATTTTCAGTGTAATATACAATGCTAACCATTTACAAAAAGCTCAGTTTGTGCAATTTTATACTAAGCTGAAAGCTATAATTTTCTTCATTTAAAATTGTTAAATCATGAAACGTTTTGAAAAATATTTTTACCATAAGATTTTCGTTGCAGACAAAAGCTGACTTGATTTTTATCTGCATTTTACACGGCTTTTATTGATTATCAGGCAAAACCAGCATATAATCATAATAGTAATTATGGCGAAGTATGAGAAATATGATTGGAGCGGTGTTTATGATAGTAAAAATTTTCTGTGCGGTTTTGGTAGCCCTTGGAGTGAGCGTTGCGATTGTTCTAGGAGGTCTGATAATTTTGGCTTCTTGTGTTAGTGGCATAAAAAAGCCTTCTGGTGACAATACCGCTGATGACGAGGACACATTTATGTACACAAATTATATGCAGGGATTTTACCTATAACTTTTTCTACACTGCCACGCTTTTTATATAGTATACAAAAAGTGGAGAGTGATTTGCCCATAAGCATTCTCCACTTTTGTATACCATTTTTTATTCTATCACTCGACCCCCAAAAAAACTATTGACACAGCCCGAAACTTGTGCTATACTCTCAACAAAATCAAATGAAACTACACACAGAAAGGGCGTTTTATAATAACTGAAAAAGAAAAAATGCTTGCTGGCAAGATATATGACTCCTCCGACAAGGAGCTTGCAGAATTGAGGACAAAGGCTCACAAGCTTTCACAGCAGTACAGCAGTTTGTATGAAGATGATGAGAGAAGAAACGCTATCCTTGACGAGCTTCTTCCCGACCATGGCGAGGGATTTTTTCTCCAAGGTCCTGTGTATTTTGACTATGGCGTTTTCACAAAGTTCGGCTCAGGCTGCTATGCAAACTTTAATCTGACAGTGCTTGACACCTGCCCTGTGACGATTGGCGACAACGTGTTTTTCGGTCCCAACTGCACCATTGCCACACCTGTTCACCCATTCAGATGGCAGGAGCGTAACATGAAGAAAAAGTCTGACGGCACTGTTTATGATGATGAATACGGCAAGCCTATCACAATACACTCCAACTGCTGGATAGCGAGCAATGTTGTCATCACAGGCGGAGTTACCATAGGCGAGGGCTGTGTTATCGGTGCAGGAAGCGTTGTCACCCGTGACATACCGCCAAATTCTCTTGCGGCAGGAAATCCATGCAGAGTTATCCGTGAGATAACTGAGGAGGATTCTATCAAGTACAAAGCAGAACTTTTCTGAGCATAAAAAATACCCCTGACCAGAAAATGATCAGGGGCATTTTTATCGTCTGTCGGATCATTGAGTATAGACCCATTTTCTATCGGACCACGCTCCGTTATAAGTCTTTCCGCCTTTGACAGTGTAGCTTCTTACACGTACGTAATATTTTTGATATCTTGCAAGCCCAGAAACTGTCTTTTTATCGGTGCGGTTGTTTGTTACCTTTACGCTTTTTGCTCCCTTGAAGTCGGAACGCTGTGAATATGATATTTCATATCCCGTGGCAGAACCTTTCTGTGCATAATCTATAAAGAAGCCTGCATATGTGCCGTAAAGCTTTTGTATCACCTGCTTTGCAGGATAGATAGCAAAGCTTTTGGTGATAACTCCGCCGTAAATGCCCTTGCCTGTGATAGTCACCTTTGCGGTGCCGACCTTTGTGTTTGCAGAATATTTCACAGTGTAGTCTGTGCCGTTTTTAAGGGTCTTTGAGCCGTATTTTACTGTGATCTTCTGCGTTATCGCCTTGCCGGTAAAGCTTTTTGAAGAAATACCGCTGACCTTTGCGTTTGCAAAATTAGTCTTTGCTGTCACAATGCTTTTAGCGTCTGACCAATTGCCGTAATAGGTCTTTCCGTCCTTGACAGTATAAGAGCGAACTCTTACATAATATGTCTTTGAAGCCCCTAATCCAAGTACCGTCATCTTATCCGTCTTGTTGGTGGTGGATCTGTAAGTGGAAGCATTTGAAAAATCAGATCTTGTGCCATACTGGACCTCATAGCCTGTTGCAGATCCTTTCTGCACAAAATCCACAAAAAAGCCCTTATATCTTGTTTCAAGCACCTGTATCTGCTGTTTTGCAGGATTTATAACAAAAGAAACGGTCTGCTTGCCCTTATAGTTGCCGTAAAATTCAACTGTTATCTTGCCCGTGCCAACATTCACGTTTGAGAAATACATCACCATATAATCAACATAACGTTCAAGGGTCTTATTGCCGTCCTTTATAAGCACATCAGGTGTTATCTCCTTGCCGGTGAACGACAGTGGTGTAGCATAATAAATCTTGAACTTGGAAGCGTCCTTTGGCTGGATAGTAAAGCTTTTTGCAACAGAGCCTCTGTATTCGCCTTTTCCAACAAAGGTCATTTTTGCAGGTCCTGCGTTACGATTGGTCTTATAATAAACAGTGTAATCCACGCCCTCTTTAAGCTCTTTGCCCTCATAGGTGAGCGTTACGTCAGGCTGTTCAATATTCTTTCCCGTGTATGTGAAACTGTTCTTGAAGCCTGATATCTCGCAGTCTGCAATAAGCTTGCTGTCAGAATACTCCGCTGTGACAGTCATATCCTCTGTGACGTTTTTATAGTCCTTGTCCCAGCCTGTAAAACGCAGACCCTTCATAGCAGGGGCTTTCGGAGCTTTTGCAGACTTACCATATTCCACTGTCTGCTGACTTATAACCTTGCCGTCCTTATCCACAAACGTAACGTTATATGTATAAGGCTTCCATGCGGCATAAAGGGTCTTTGCGCCGCCTGAATATGAGATGCTTTCTATTCTTTCACCTGAAAGTGCAGCGTTATCATACCAGCCTGCAAAGTCTGCACCCTCTTTTGTCGGCTCGGAAAGCGTCACGCTTTCGCCTTTGCTGAGGTATTCTGGATTGCCTGTGCTGTTCGTGCCGCCATTTAAAACATAGTCGATAGTGACAAATTTTGCTTCAACAAGCTTTGCCTTTACTGTGCTGTCAGCAGTATAAACTGTGTTTGCATCGACAGCAATGCCGTTCTTGTACCATTTAAGAGCATAACCGCTTTGCACTTTGACAGCAGGATATTTCACCTTGCCGTCCTTATCAGTGCAGGCATAATGCTTGCCGTCGGGAGCTTCAAATGTTATCTTGTGCGAAGCCTGCTCCCCAGGACGAGTTAGCCTTGCTTTGCCGCCTGCCATTGTCCACCTGCCGCTGTCTGTCTGCTTTCCGCCAACGGTATTCAGCGAATAAGCTGCAGAGCTTGTAACGTTAGACAAAGCCGTTTTCTTTACCTTGCTGTCAGAAAAGTTGCCGTTATACCAGCAACCGGCAGATTGCTGTCCATAATAAAAAGCATCATTATCAATGCTGCCCACCATAGCTTTAGCATTTGAACTGCTTGGCTTTGCAAGGTCTGAAGCACACTCTGTCAGGGTCAGACCACCTGCTTTGCCCACGATTCCGCCTGCCGAGCTTGTACCCTTGACAGTTCCGCTGAACGTACAGCGTTGAATAGATACCGCATCAAATTCACCAACGATCCCGCCTGCGTACTTACCGCTGACAGTTATTTTCTCAGCACTGAGATCTCTTATCTGCGCTCTGTCCTCAGCATAGCCGAACAGACCTGCATAAGAATTGTTTTGGATAACAGCGTTTTTCAGAACGTGTCCGTTGCCGTCAAAATATCCGCAAAAAGGTTTTGAAGCCGTTCCTACTGCCGATATCTTTGCACCACCGAAGTCGATGTCTTTTTCAAGCACAACACGCTTTCCTGCAAAGCTTTCACCGCCTGATACACGCTTTGTGAAATTCTTCCAATCCGTCGCCGTCTTTATAACAAGGCTTTGTTCCTTTATCTCTTTAGCCTTTGCCTTTATAAGAAGCTTGGCATTGGTAATATCGTTCTTTGATGCGTTTTCGTCTGCAATAACTTTCTTGCCGTTGTTGACCTCACGCTCATAACCGCTCTGCTTTTCATACTTTGCCACAAGTGTTTCAAGCTCGCTTTTATCAGACTTATCTATATCATCGGTATAAGCAAATATTATAGGCTGACCAGTATAAGCGTCCTTGTCGGTAACGTCCGTCCAACTGTCGCCGTCATTGGAAATATACGCCTGACCAGGCTTCATGACCCCGTCTGAATAGCCATAAACGGTCACATAGCCTGAGCCGTCATCACCGCTGAATGTCATCACGACAGAATATCTTTCGCCCTCGTCAAGCTCAACATCAGGGATATCCACAGTATAAAAGCCATCGCTCTGCACCTTTCCGCTGACCTCACATTCAAGTATCCCCACAGGAGTGCTGTCTGAAACAGAAGTGTAGACCTGCACGGTGTAGTCAGACTTTCCAGTGTAGCCAAGATACATAAAGCCCACTTTGTCAAGAAGCTCGTCTTTTTTTGCTGTAAAAACATCAGCTCCGCTCATTTTGTTTTCATTGCTAACATAAAATATAGAATTATCCTTATTAGCAGGATAATGGTAATTATTATCACAGCTTTCAGTGAGGTCGAACGCCACCCAATCGGTCATTTCTGCCTCTTCATAGGATATCCAGTAATAACCGTCCGTGCCACTGGATACTCCCCAAGAGCCTTTCACAAGCCATGCCCCGTTTTTCTTTGGCTGATAGCCTGCAAGGAAATTTGACTTGCTGTAATTATCGTCCCAGCCCACTATGCTTACGGCATGATTTATTCCACTATATTTTGTAGTTTCCGGATCGTAATAGCTTTTGTTATCAAAGGTCATATACAGGTCGTCTGCATAATAGCTCACCATTACTCCGCCAAGCTCTTTTATCTTGTTTTTAATGGCGTTTCGACCGCCTGTGATAGTGGAAGCGTAATTAAGCTGATATTCGCAAACGCCCTTTTTCTCCTCAGATACGATAGTGGCTTCCGTTCCGTCGGACACGAAAGGCTCATATTCATCATAGCAAAGTCCTCTATGAGCCGCCATTGCAAGGGACGAATCCATCCACGTTCCGCCGCAATCCCATATTGACTCGTCAAATCCGCCGTTAGCATATGTAGAGAGGACAAGGCTCGGCACAGAAAACTGCACGTTTTGATTTTCAAGCCCCTTTTGAATAAGATTGCTCTCTGTGCAGGAAAGTGCCGCAAACGCCCAGCAAGTGCCTGTCTGGAACTGATTTTTGATAGTCGTCAGCGTATTCTTAAATCTGGGGTCATATTTCGCAGGCAGCGAAGCCGTTGCCTTCTGTGCATAAGGTGAAGCCCCGTCGTCCGTATCGGCCAGATCTTCATCAGCGATCTCCGATTTTTCCAGACCTTCCTTTTCGTAGCCATAACCATTATCAGTAAAAATTATCCTGCCCATCTTGAATTTCGGGCTGTCATTATCTCCGCCATGCTCAATATCCGCAAAAGCTGCGCAAGGAAACTGCACTGACAATATCGCCGCCGTCAAAATGGCGGCACATTTATAGATCACCTTCATAAAGATCTCCTTTCTGCCTTTCTGTTATTTAGTTGCACAAAGTTTCTTTTGGTTACTATTTTAATGATTACTTTTTTTATCTTTTTCTCCCCACTGAAATAATATTTTTCTTAGTAAGCACAAGTAGCACAATGCCAAGCAAAAGTATCAGCGGCCAAGTAAGATACGGTCTTTTATCATTATCAATATCGGTCACGACCTTATCAGGCTCACCGTTTTTATCAGTGTTGTAATACACGTTCACTTTTTCGTTCTGACTTACATAATATGTGCCTGTGAAGATCTCTCTTGTGTACTCCTTGCCGCCAACATCAAAAGCGACAGTTATGTAATATGTTTCAGCTTTGTTGCTTGCCTTTTTGTTATGTCCCCAAGTTTTCAACTCATGGTCTATCCACTTCACATAGCCTGTGGTTTTCTCAGCACTTGACATGAAAACCCTGTTTGAAACATACTTGCTGAGATTATAGATAGTAGAGAAACCACCCATAAGAATAAAAACGATACTCAGAGCGATAAGCCCTGCATTTTGCTTTTTCATTTGATATACCCCCTGAACAGAAATGTTGTGTTAATATGAATTTATTATATCATATGAGAACATGGAAAGTCAATAAGCCTATCCCATCTTTCCATAAGTCTTATGGACATATTTATTAGTACGGTTTTGATCGTTGAGGTAAGCCGCTATTTTCTTTCTGCTGTAAGGACTTTTTTTATAAGATCATGTTGAAACTTTATTTTCTTCATTTTTTGAACAATTCTTGACTTTGTTGCAAATCTGTGTTATACTAATCATAAACGAACGGTCGGTACGCATAAAAGGAGCGAAGCAACATGAAAACAACTGAGCAACAGCACAATGAGCGGAAACGTGAACTAATGGAAAAGTGCTTCGAGTGCTATGCGGAAAACGGGCTCACAGGCACAGGAATTAAAGTACTGGCCGATGCGTGCGGATGCACGAAAGCAAATTTGTATTCGTATTTTAAAAACCTTGATGAACTGATCATTGAGTCAACGGCATACTGTATGGAAAAGGTTGAGGACGACTTTATGGAAATGGCACCCACCGACCCCGAGGATGTTGTCCGTTTTGTGAAGGAGGTCCCGTATTGGACAGCAAAAAAGCACGGAAAAAAATATCGCCTGATGTATCAGATATATACGCACCCGAAGTATATCGAGCACGGCAAGAAATTCTTTGAGGGCGTGAACGAACGCTATACCGAGTACGCCAAGCGGCTGGAGCCTAAGATAGGCATTCCCTATACGGTCATCACACCGCTGATCTTTATATTCGTCCGTGCCTGCGTTCATTATGCGATGTTTGAGGATGAATATTATCTGAAAACCCAGATGGAGGTCTTAAAACAGGGGGTCGCACTGTTTGTGGATAAGTACAAAGCAAACCAAGCATAAGCCTATCGACCGCCGCTCATTTACGGCGTGGGCAGCGGCGCAAAGCTCCGCCGTGATAAACAATTCCGAACGGAGGAAAAAAGATGAAAACAGGAAAAAAACTACTCACAGGTACAGTTTTGGCGCTTTGCACCGCTCTTTTGGTGCTTTGCAGCGTGCTTGCAATAGGATGGAGCAAGGCGGCAAAAACAGGCGACGCACTGCCGGAGGTGCGAAACAACGGCACGGCGATTCAGTGGAAATACAGCGACGAAGCCGACTGGCACGACCTTGTGGCGCTTACCGAGCTGCGGGGCGCTGCCGGAGAAAACGGAACAGACGGTAAAAACGGTAAAGACGGCTCTGACGGCAAGAACGGAATAAACGGCACAGACGGTAAAGACGGAGCCGATGGGAAAAACGGCAAGGATGGAATTGACGGTGTCAATGGTAAAGACGGAGCCGACGGCAAAGACGGTATCAACGGCACTGACGGCATTAACGCCAAAAGCATAGAGGTGCAGCGAGCTGAAACCCACATACAGTGGCGTTACGAGGGCGATGAGTGGCAGGACCTTGTGGCGATAGCCGACATCACAGGCCCCACCGGGCAGAAAGGTGCAGACGGAGCAGACGGAAAGACACCGGAGTTCCGTGTAAGCGAAAACACCCTGCAGTGGCGCTATGTCGGCGATAAAATATGGCTGAACCTGTACGATCTTTCGGTTTTGAAAGGTCTTGACGGCAAGGATGGTATAAACGGAAAAGACGGAGCCGATGGAAAAGACGGAACAAACGGACAAAACGGCTCCGATGGTGCGGACGGCAACACCCCCTTCATTGGTGAAAACGGCAACTGGTGGATCGGAGAAACCGATACGGGCGTAAAGGCTGCCGGAACAGACGGCACTGACGGCATCGACGGCGAAAAAGGTGACAAAGGTGACAAAGGCGACAAGGGAGATAAAGGCGAAAAAGGAGATAAAGGCGACAAGGGCGATGCCGGTCAGAACGGCAGCTGTTCGGGGTATTTTCACGCCTCAAACGGCGGCACCGGCGCTTCATTCAATCAGCCGCTTCAGTTGTTTGAAGATTGCAATTCCGGAGGACTTTTTGTATGGGATCGAGCCAATAGAACCGTAACGCTGAAAGCCGGACATACATACAGTATTTCATTCAGCGGTTCGGTCTGCATTTCTCACGACATGGGTGGATGGTACTCGGTAGTATTGAAAGGCAGACAAGGCATTCTTAATGATACATTGATCGAAAGGTATATGAACGATGCAGATAATTCACGAGTGTGGATGCCGTTTGCATTCAACCGCATCTACAATGCCGGCAGTGATATTGTGCTGCAATATGAATTTATCCAGTTGACCCCCGGCACACAGCTGAACGGTGCTGTCTATAATATTACAATCATTGCTCTTGATTGAGCCGACATATACAAAACGGAGGTAGCAAGAAATGAAAAAACGAATACTCAGCATCCTGCTCACCCTTTGTATGGTTCTTTGCCTTGTGTCGACAAGTGTATTTGCCGAGGATAATATGGTAGCGAGTGGGACGGCGGAAGTTTCCACAGCGGCGGAACTGGTTTCAGCAATCAGAGAAGCTTCATACGGAACAGTCAAACTCACGTCAGACATTACCATTTACACCACATTAGTGGTCAACCGCACCGTCACCCTTGATCTCAACGGTTATGTGCTGAAATACGGCAGCAGCAGTGCAGGGCATGTAATCACTGTGTCCAGTGGTATTTTGACAATTGAAAACAGTGACTATACAAAATCACACAATTTCCAAAAGAAGTATAATTTATATGTAAATGTTTTTTTTTGAATTTTGCTCCGTTTAAAATCATACTAATTTTAGCTTTTAATTTTTTTCATTCCAAAAACCGCCCCATTTCGTTCTATAAATTACCTCTTATAATCAAATCATGCAGACATATAATATTATTGCAAACCCGAAAAACAAATGAAAAGGAGATACGAAAATGAAAGGTATCACAACTCAGGAAGGCAGAGAAACACTCAACAAGTTCAAGATGGAAGCAGCTAACGAAGTTGGCGTAAACCTCAAGCAGGGCTACAACGGCGATCTTACAGCTCGTGAGGTCGGCTCTGTAGGCGGTCAGATGGTCAAAATAATTAGTCCTGAACAACAATGGATATTTACCCGAAACAGCGTAAGAAACACAGGTCATTGCATCGAGATTACATATGCCGTTAGACTGTCAGTATAAGAGCAGCACAACGATATATTTTCTTATCAAAACATCGCATTTGTAAAAACAAATGCGATGTTTCAATGTTTATTCTTTCAATATGTTAACCCAATCATCTGGAAATCCCATAAGTTTTTTATCAACGTGAGAGTACTTGTGAAAAAGTTTATCTAGTTTGTCCACAAACGCTGTCCAATGTTGATCATTAGTTATTAGATGTTTTATGCAAAGAAGAGTTGCAAATACACGGATACTGCTTATCCCCTTTTCTGTATATTGCTTATATAGCTTTGGCGTTTTAGCAAGATTAACATTATACAAACGTCCATAGTGTGCACAAATATTCCGCACAAAAGCAATGTGTTCGACCCAGCTTTCAAGATAAGTATATCCCACGCCATACAACGTTGCAACGGCTTTTTTGTCCTGAGGTTTCATATTTTTATAAAACTTTGAGAGCGTACCGAAACTGAACAGCTCCACCAAAGCGTAAAACGGAATTTTGCCGTCAGTATAATTATTTTTGAAATTCTTAACAAAAGGGGCTTTGCTATTTCTGGATATTTCCTTTTTTATCTCACAAAGAAAATCATAGTGATAGCCAGGATCATTAAAATTATCCGGATCTTCATATCCTAGTACACCATAAATATGTGAGAAATGATTAGCTACCCTACACCTGAGATTAACTTCGATTTGCTCTATCCAAGTAAATAAGAGTTGCCTGAAGTTGGCGTTAAACAGGTATAACTCAACGATTTGTTCAAAGGATATAGAACCATCAAAATTTTTATTTTTACCTTTTAGTCCAAGACCATATGCTTTTATCAAGCGGAAATATGAAATATCATTAAGAATTCGACGTGCATATTCTTCATTGACAATTCTCAACCCAAGCATTTTCAAGTTCTCGATTTGTTGATCAACATTCATTGATGGTTGCTGTTCTTTAAGCTGCATAAAAAAGTCCCCTAATAATTAAACGACCCGACGTGGTACGCATTGCTAAGAGGCGTGTCGGGTTCTGTTAATACTATTATATGCGATTTTTTCTAAAAAGTCAATGGTAAATATATCCAGATAGATGTCATGAAAATGAAATTATGTTATTCTTAAGTGCTATCACTCTTTATTATTTTTTATATTAAAGATAGAGTACAGGAATCATTGCATTGTCGAAAATATTAAATAATTGTAAAATCATCACATCATAACTTGACTTGCATTTTAGACAAGTGTATAATATCGTTATAGACAAACGTCTAATACGGAGGTGTGTAATGATAAACCAAATAAAAAAACTTCCAGATGCGGAATTTGAGATAATGAAAACTATTTGGAGTATGAGCGAACCTGTCACAAGTTCTCAGATAGCAGAAAAAATGAGCGACCATAATTGGAAATTACCAACTCTCATATCATTTCTTAAACGCCTTATTGAAAAAGGATTTTTAAGAACGGAGAAAACAGGTAAGGAGCGTCAGTATTATTCGCTGGTATCCCAATCGGATTATCTTAAATTTGAAACAGAAAATTTCTTTGGCTCGGTCCATAACAACTCACTTTCAAGCCTTGTTACAAATCTATACGAAACTGATAAGCTAAGCAGTCAGGATATCGATGAGCTGATACGTTTTCTTGAAGAAGTAAAGGACAGAAATAATGATAAATAATTTATTTACATATTTTATACGGAGCAATGTACTGATAGTGTGCCTGTATCTTTGCTGTAAAATATTTTTAGCTGTAGGCAAAAAGCGTCAAAAATTATCATTCTACAAGGTATGTTCAGCGTTGTCATTGCTGATAATATTCCCCTTAGACCTGACCACTCTTATTCCTCACCAGGCTGTCACCGCTGACGTAGTTCAGAATATTTACGTACAAAAATACATTTTTACAGAAACGCAGCATATTCCAGCTGTCAAGAAGATAATGCCTTTTCTTGTTGCGGTCTGGTGTATTGGTGTAGCTTTCAACAGCTTTGTTTGCATTTACAAGTACCTTGCCTTAAAGCGCTTTGTTGACCGCTGGGCAACAAAAAATGGTGTATACAAATGCGGCAATAAAAGCCTGAAAGTAAAAAAGTGCCCAGGCATTTCAAGCCCTATGCTTATGGGCGTGTTCGCCCCTGTAATAATTCTTCCTGACAATATCGCAGCTGATAATTATGATGTGGTATGTATGCACGAAAAATTTCACTATCTTAATCACGATATATTCATAAGGATAGTAATGCAGGTCGTTTGTATAATCAATTGGTTTGATCCGCTTGCATACAAGCTTTCACGCAGTATGAATTTGCTGTCTGAGATAGCTTGCGACGAAAAAGTTGTCAAGGAGATGAATGATACCGAGAAATATAACTACTGCGGTATGCTGATAAACAGATGTGAAAATGGTAAACAAGATACAGCATTTTCAGCGTGTTTGTATTCACAAAAAGAAAAGGTGAAAACTAGGATAAACGAGATAACTGCCAAGAAAAAGAAGTCATATGCAAATATTATAATACTTGTTGCTATAACTTTGAGCACGCTTATCCTCTGCTCTTTTGTTGACATTAATATCGATGACGAGCTAAGTTCGACCCACACCTTTAACAATGGTGAAATGGTAACAAAAGAGCCTGTTTTCGTGAATGAAGGTCAAAAAATAACTATAAAGATCGAACTTGACCTGTCCTCTGATTATTCAGACAAAGACGGAGAGTATATTGAACTAGGCTACTATCAGGACGGAACAGAACACAGAATTTTCTGTGACAAGACTGCAGGCAACGAGATAAATTTTACCGCTAATAAAGACGGCGACCACACTTTTTATTTAAAAAATTACTCTGCATATAAAATAACCCTTTCGGAGTTTGACGTCAATGTTCAGTAACAAACAAAACCTCCTCTCGTGTATTTTATGCGGATATATTCTTGGCTGTTTGTATACCATGCTTATCAGCGACGCCGATCCTATCTCAAAGTATTATGTATCGAACATTTCGCTGCTGCAATTAGTCATTCCCACCATCGCATTTTCAGCAACACTTTGCCTTATAACTGTTTTCAAAAGAGTTAATTTAAATTTGCTTTTGACAGGATTGATATTTGCTTATTCGTTGATATCAATATGGAAAATGACCAATACCACAGCATATTTCGGCTTTGCCTGCATTGCTGTTTTGGCTATAATAATATTTAGGTTTGCTGATATAAAGGAAACTGAAATATTAAAATGCCGAAAAACGGAGATAATTTCAGTTCTGTTGTTCACGGTGATATCAGTAACAATATTGATGATCGGCACCGTATGCAGACTAAAAAGCTATGAATCATCGTGCTTTGATATGGGAATTTTTCTGCAAATGTTTGAATATATGAGTAAAACGGGCAAGCAATACACCACGGTCGAACGAAATGTGCTTATGTCACATTTCAATGTGCATTTCTCACCCTGCTGGTATTTGCTGCTGCCAATATATATGATATTTAGAAACTCGGTTGTTTTAGTCATATTGCAAGTGCTTATCATTGCAAGCGGAGTATTGCCGCTGATAAAAATATGCAGGCTTTACAAGCTCGGCAGAACTGACACCGTTTTGTGCAGCATAATATATCTTTTCTACCCTGCATTTTGCAGTTCTCAGTTTTTTGATATCCACGAGAATATGTTTTTACCTGCATTTATATTGTGGCTGTATTATTTTATGTGCAAGAAAAATCACATTGGTGAAGTTGCAGCGTGTCTGCTTATACTCTCAGTCAAAGAGGACGCAGGGGTATACATCATTTGCCTAGGTCTGTATTCCTTGTTTTCCAAAAAGAAAAAGACCAGCGGTTTACTTATCACTATAATCGGCATACTTGGCTTTATTGGCACAAATTTATACATAAACATTTTTGGCGAGGGTGTAAAAGTAAACCGATATGACATTTACTTGGCCGAAAACGACAGCGGACTTATTGCGGTGATCTTAAACGTCATAAAGAACCCGGCATATTTTGTGTCAAATCTGATAACAGTAGATAAACTGCTTTTCCTGCTGTTAATGACAGTGCCTTTTATTTTTGTTTGCTTTAAAATAAACAAAGCGTCAGATCTGTTTTTGCTCGTTCCGCTGATAATCGTTAACCTCAGCACAGACTACACATATCAATATAATGTAGATTACCAATACGTTTTCGGAAGCGGAGCAATGCTTTTCTGTGCTTTTGTTAAAGAGGTATCAACATTAAAGCAGAAACGAAAGGTATTACTTATATCTGCAATGTCAGCGGTCATACTTTTCTCGGTTACAGTTAGTGATAAAATACAGTTATACACCGAACGATATGAAAACACCGCACTTATAACGCAGACTAACGAATTTATCGACACCATAGACAAAACCGTCTGCATATATGCAGACACATATATAATACCGTCGCTTTACAAATTTGATAATGTATATCTTTTGGATAATGCTGATGTTTCAAAAGCTGAAATAATACTTCTTGACAACCGCAAAAATGATTATCAAGGAAAGCTTGAGAAATACAAAAAGACTTTTTCCATTTGTGAAGTTCACGGGATGGTTACTGTATTATTAAATTATTAAATTAAGAATATTATTAAGGCAAAAGTTCTCTAAAATTCGTTTCTGTTAAATTAATAACGTTTTGACATAGGGGGTATCTCACAGTGCGACGGCGA